>Ga0075747_129_pt1 | contig 5230 bp, 3 predicted proteins | sample RifGroB1_FD_68439 | JGI IMG/M metagenome (GOLD analysis project Ga0075747, IMG submission 68439) | Microgenomates bacterium GW2011_GWB1_46_7 | reverse complement strand
TAATGATCTCGCTCTCTCGGAAGCCGGGACCCTCCCCAGTCTCTCCACCCCCCAACTCGCCACCAACCTCATCTCTCCCCTCGTCTCCGACCAACCTATCACCATCGACGCTCCGACCATTATCAAAGATCAGCACACCACCACCCCAGACCTAATCGTTGAAGGAGAAATCGCCGCTGATAGTGTCTCCGCTCGAATTGCCAAACTCGACACTCTCGAAGTCAAAGAGATTGTCGCTGACCGCATCATCGCCGGCTCAATCGTTGGCTTAGACGCCAAAATCGCGACCCTCAGTGCCAAAACTACTTCCACTCTGTCCGACTCCGACCTAACCGACCTCACTGATCGTATCAAAGCTCGTCTAGAGTCCCTGGTCGCTACCGACTCAGCAACCGCCGTTGACCTCCCCACCCCACCCGAAGCTACCGACTCTGCTGTCCTTGACACTAACATCTATGATCTAACGTCTAACATCTCTTCTGACTCAGCTACTCTCTTAACTGCCGACATCAACTTTGTCACGGTTAATAACTATTTGGCCGTCATCGGGAGCGCTACCATTACTCAACTCTCGGTCACCGACACTCTCCTGGCTCACTCTATCCAGGCTCCCTGCGATCCCACTAACGTCTCTGATCTAACATCTAATTCCTCGTGCCTTAGCACGCTCGCCCTCCAACCCCTAGGTGGCACCGTCAACCTCGCTCAAGATACTTTGATCGTCGATAGTAGTGGTCAGGTCAGCGTCAATGGGAACCTCTCAGTTACCGGCACCCTCGCCCTCCACCCGAACAATACCGACCCCAGCCCGCTCGGCAAACTCCTCCAAATCTACAACGAAGAAGGCGTCGAAGTGGGGAGTATTAACGCTTCTGGTAGTGCCAATTTGGCCGAGCTGACTACCAAGCTCGTGACCATTGCTTCTCCCGCTACCGCTACCGCTTCTTCCAGCCTGATTACCACCACCACTACCAGTAACGCCACCGCTGGTAACGCGGTCCTCGTCTCCCCCAACACCGAGCTCACGATTGTTAGTCCCTTTGTCACCCCCAACTCTCTCGTCTACTTAACTCCCACCGGCAACTCCGACAACAAAGTTCTTTTTGTCAAATCGAAAACTTCTTGTGATCAATCCACCCCTTCCTGTGAAGCTAGCTTCACGGTCGGCATCGACGCGCCCGCCAGCTCCGATATTCCCTTCAACTGGTGGATTATCGAACTCGCTAGTCCTGAATCCACATTGACACCCAATCCATAACAGTTACACTTAAATTATGAAAAACCTCATTATCCTCGTCTCCTACCTTCTCCTTATTACCCCATTTTCTACTGCCTTCGCCACCGAACCGCCGTATCTTAGAATGAGCACACTTAATCTCTGGTCCGGCATCAAATCACAAAATCTCTTCGACCAACTAGTTTCTAGCAACCCGCTATATGTTTTTAGTTCCCCCTTTAGAGATACGGCAGTTCTGACTCCAACCAATATTCAAAGCATTCATGCCAGCCTTCCTCAAACCAAAGTCGTCCTTCATCTGCTTTGCTGTACTTTATTTGATAATCAGACGATCGAGAGCATCCCCATAAAAGTCCATGCCGGTCTCCAAAATACCCAGCAAGAATTTACTGCTATGTGGTCCAACCATCGTAATGCTTTCATGAAAAACTCCAGTGGTGACTACGTCTATTACCATATTGCTCGGGTCGGAGAATATTGGACAGATCCAGGTGATGGCTATCTCATGGATCCTGCGAACCCCCACTACCAAGAGCTTCTCTACAACAAAATCAAACAATATATCGTGACTGGTGAGTATGATGGAGTCTATCTTGATCTCATGTACCCCACTTTCATGCAGGCATTTTATTTCTCCAAACCCATTGTCAACGGGAACCCGATTACTCGTGATCAGTGGAATAGTAAGCTCATTAGTCTTAGCCAGTATCTCCAAAACCGCAGGAAAAATGACCCAAATTCCAGGATGAAAAACGCTATTATCTTCACTAACAGCGTCGGTGGCGGTCCAGGAGACAGTAATGATCCGGTTGACCGGGTCCAATTCAACCGAGATTTACAGACTCAAGGGGTCCAGATCGAAAATCCTTTCCAAGACTATCGCACGCTGACAGCAAACTCGTGGCTCGCCCAAGTCAACCGCATCCGCGATATTTCGGCACTCAACAACAAACAACTGTCTGGCTGGATTAATTATCATGGAGCTGAACTGTTTCCCAGCCAAGAAGAATGTGACCAACATGGACTGTTTGCCTATGCTTCATACCTTCTCGCCAATCAGTCACCTAATTTTGCTTTCTCTTTTGGCTGCAGACTTGCGGCAGGCGTCAATAACGCACCCTCCCAAAACCTCACCCATCTCCGTCTCGGCTCTCCTCTGGCTCCCTACCAACTACTCAACTCTGGCCTCTACATCCGTGAATTTACTAATGGTTTTGCCCTCGTCAATATCGCATCCTCTGCTCTCAACTATAAACCCAATACCAATCTCCAAAACGCCTACTCTTCTACCACTTATCCCCCAAACACCAACATTACCTTGCCAGCCAAGACCGGCTTAGTTCTCCTCAAAAACGCTCCCTCCTCCCTCCCTGGCGATTTCAACCTCGATGGCTCTGTCAACCTCCTGGACTACAACCTCCTCAAAGCTGATTTTGGCACTACCTACAATCTCCTCGACTACAACACCCTTCGCTCTCACTGGGGACGGTAAAATGATATATTAAACACTAATGACCAAATTATATTTTCTCCTCATTAATCTCTTTTTTATAGTTATTCTTTCCCCCGCTCACCCTGCTCTTGCGGTAGAAGAAGCTCCCCTCCTCACTGTTTATAGTGGAGTTATTGGAAGGGACGTTTCTCAACCAGACTTCTTAGACGATCTCATTGCTCTTAACCCCTTGTATTATTTTGCCAACCCCTTTCACTCTCAATCTGTTCTAACCACCACTCGTATTCAAGAAATTCACTCCCAACTCCCCCGAACCCAAATTATTCGGCATCTTACCTGTTGTTCCTTGTTTAACCAAAAAAAACTAGATAGTCCAATTGCCCAGATCAATTTTTCTACTCAAAACACCCAAGCCGAATTTGATGATGCCTGGGCCAACCATCGTGATGCTTTTATGAAAAATTCTCGCGGAGAATATGTCTATCACCAAAACGAACCCAACGGTGAAATGTGGGTCAACCCAGAACAGGGATATTTACTTGATCCCGCCAGTTCCTTCTATAAGGAATTTCTCTACGACAAAATCAAGGAGCATATTTTAACATCGGGTTACGACGGGGTCTATCTTGACCTCATGTATCCCGTTTTTATGAACACCTTTTATTATTCTGTTCCCGCCATTAATTCTCATCCCATTACTGACCAACAGTGGCGTGACAAACTAATTAGTTTGAATCGTTATCTACAAAATCGTCGTCAAAACGATCCCAATCCCAAAATGAGAAACGCGCTAATTATTACCAACAGTGTTGGTGGCGGACCGGGAGACAGCAATGACCCGATCGACCGAGTCCAATTCAACCGAGATTTACAGACCCAAGGTGTTCAGATCGAAAACCCCTTTTATAACTTCGCCACCATGTCTCACAACAATTGGCTCGCCAAGGTTAATCAAATCCGCGACATTAGCTCTCTACGTAATAATCGCATGACTGGTTGGCTCAACTATCATCATGCAGATAAAATGGACGATCAAGCTCAATGCGACCAGCATAGCCTTTTTGCCTACACCTCATATTTACTCGGCAATAATTCGCCCAATTTTGCCTTTTATTTTTTGTGTAAAATCCAGGAAGATAATCGTGTCAGACGGATTCATGCCTCCGAAAAACTCACCCGCATTTCCCTAGGCACTCCCTCATCCGCCTACCAGCAACTCGCCTCCGGCCTCTACGTTCGTGAATATACCCATGGTTTTGCCATCGTCAACCCTACCTCCTCTGCTCTCAACTACAAACCTAATACCAATCTCTATAACGCCTACTCTTCCACTACCTACCCCCAAAATATCAACCTCACTCTGTCTGCCAAAACCGGCTTAGTTCTCCTCAAAAACGCTCCTTCTACTCTCCCCGCCGACTTTAACAGTGACGGCACCGTCAACCTACTCGACTATAACCTCCTCAAAACTGGTTTTGGTACTACCTATAACCTGCTTGACTACAACACCCTTCGCTCTCAGTGGGGACAGTAACCAGACAGTTTGTTTGACAACTCCCCTCAATCCTCTAAACTGAAGTTATGCGTCTCAAAATGCTATTTCTTTCCCTTTCCCTCCTTGCTCTTTCCCCCCCCGCTCTCGCCCGTGCCGCCGCTAATGTGACTTTTGATAACCAAGGGACTTGGATTGTCGATGGGAAACGGATTTTCCTTTATGGTACCCACGTCTTTCCCTATAACGAAGGTGAGAACATCAATACTCCTGCCGTCTGGGACCGCATGGCAGATTATTATCACATTAATAACATTACTTTTCGTAATAACAACAAAATCAATCAAACTGCCACCGAACATGGTATCTACCTCTGTCTAGGTACCCCCCAGGTAAAATACCCCGATTTATGGGACACCCCCGAAGCCAAAGCCAACGTTAGAGACGAAGTGGCTCTCTCCCAAAGTCTCTTCTTTAACGGTTCTTCCGAAAACGTCGTTGGCCATGAACTCATCCTTCCTGGTTATGATTATCTCTCCTCGACTTTCCCCAATGTTCCTGCCAACATCAATTTTGCCGGAATGGATACCACCTATTTCAATCCCGGGTTAAAAGACTACGTTACCCGTACCATTGCCCGCGTTGGTGGATATTTGGCCGAAATTCAACCCGGGTTAGTTGCTCCTAATCGTCAGTACAAACCTGGCTATCTGTTAAGTAAAGGGGAAGATAATCGCTACTATGTAATTGCCACTCCCACGGGAAACACTCTCTCCGTCACTGGCCTCCCCACTAATACTCAATTTGAGAAACTTTTCTATAACCCAGGTACGGTGACTACTAATGCTCAGGGTACTCTAACCGACAACGCCAGTGGCAAAATCAAGATATATCGGCAAAAACTCACCTCCAAACCTGGCGACTTTAACGGAGATGGCACCGTTAACCTCCTCGATTACAATCTCCTCAAATCCAGCTTTGGCACTACCTATAACCTACTAGACTACAACACTCTTCGTTCCCAGTGGGGACAGTAAACTGATACACT
>Ga0075747_134_pt1 | contig 5705 bp, 6 predicted proteins | sample RifGroB1_FD_68439 | JGI IMG/M metagenome (GOLD analysis project Ga0075747, IMG submission 68439) | Microgenomates bacterium GW2011_GWB1_46_7 | reverse complement strand
GTTGATGTGATCCACACTTCCGACTGGTCTGAGCCTTTTTCTCATTTCCCCAAAGTGACCACCGTTCATGATTTAGTTTTTAAGCGTTATCCTTCCACAGTCGATCCCTTAATTCGCTCCACCCAAACCCATCGACTCGCCAATTTGGTCAAAGGAACTACTCATCTGGTAGCCGATTCACAAAGTACTAAAGCTGATCTTCTAAAAATATATGGAATCCCAGCGTCTCGTATCACCGTCATCTATCCCGGTATCGAACCCCAATTCAAGCCTGCCGATCAGACGGCCATCGCTCGCGTGCAAGCAAAATACCATCTTCCAAAGGAATATTATCTCACCGTCGGCACCGAGGAACCTCGCAAAAACCTTTCTCGCCTCATTGAGGCTATGAAAACCTTACCCATCCCGCTGGTTGCTACCGGTAACTACGGTTGGGGTCAGGCAGTTCCCCAAGATAAACTCATCAAAACTGGTTTTGTTGCTGAACTAGACTTGCCGGCTCTCTATAGCGGTGCCCGCGCCTTTGTCTACCCCTCGCTCTACGAAGGTTTCGGTTTCCCGGTTTTGGAAGCCATGGCCTGTGGCACTCCAGTTGTGACTTCCAACATTTCTTCGCTTCCCGAAGTCGGGGGGACAGCCGCCGTCCTCGTTGAGCCCCAAAGTGTCGAAGCCATTCGTACGGGGATCAAGACAGCCGAGGAGGGGCACATTGAGCTGATTCAAGCAGGGATCAAACAAGCCCGTAAATTTACCTGGGAAAAAACCGCTCAAGCTATGATGGAGGTCTATGAAAAAATTAGTCATCAACATTGACGCTAACGAAGCTAATGTGAAAAACCGGGTGGGTACCGGCCAATATACCTATCACATTCTTAAGTCATGGTACCAGCACTCCGATTACACTTTTCATCTCTATCACCGGGATCCACTCCAAGGAGACATGCCTCCAGAGACTAATCACTGGCACTATCACCAAGTTGGTCCAGTTAAAGGTTGGCTTCGTTTTGGTTTGCCCCTTTACTTGTTTACCCATCCGCACCACGGCATTTGGTGGTCTCCTGCCCATTACCTCCCCAGCTATACGGGCGGGGAAAGTGTTGTCACCGTTCATGATTTGGCTTACGAATATTTTCCTGACCTTTTCCTCCCCACCGACCTTTACAAACTGAAAAATTGGACGCGGCAAGCCGTCAAACAAGCGACCAAAGTGATCGCCGTTTCGGAGGCTACCAAACATGATCTAATTCAGCTCTACGAGGTGCCAGAGAAAAAGATTGCCGTTGTCCACAATGGCTACGATGCCAAAACCTTTAATGTATCCGTTCCTATCGACAAAAAAATCCTTACTTCCTATTTCCTAATTCCTAATTCCTATATTCTTTTCCTCGGTACCATTCAACCTCGCAAAAATGCCATCAAATTAATTCAAGCTTTCCATCTCCTCAAAACCCAAGGGTATCCCGGCAAATTAGTCCTGGCCGGGGCCATTGGCTGGCTCGCTGATGAGACTCTCTCAGTCATCAAAAGCTCTCCCGAAGTCAAAGAAATTATTTTGACGGGTTATGTCGACGACGAGACCCGCCGCGCCCTCTATACCTTTGCCGATGTTTATGTCCTTCCTTCGCTTTATGAAGGCTTTGGCGTTCCCGCTCTCGAAGCCATGGCTTGTGGTGCTCCCATTGCTGTTGCCAATAATTCCTCCCTCCCCGAAGTTGTCGGTTCGGCCGGTTTATACTTTAACGCCAGCGATCCGGCCGATATTGCCCGAGCGATTTTAGAAATTAAACAAGATCGTTCTGGTTGGACCCAAAAATCCCTTGCTCGTGTCAAACATTTCTCCTGGGAAAAGTGTGCCCAAGAGACTTTGAAAGTTTTGACGGCTTAAAAATTCCAAAGTGCTATACTCAAGATAGCTATTTACTTTTTGGGAGGTGTTATGTTCAAATCAGTCTTTGTTTTTTTTGCACTCGTTATTTTTGCCAGTACCCTAGTTTCTGCTGCGCCCGCCAATCAAGGGGGTAGTGGTGGCTCTGGAACAACTACTCAGCCACTTAGTTCTCTGAAACCCTCCGGCAACCAAGTCCAAAACCAAGTTCAAACCCAAAATATGGGGAGCGAATCCGCCCTCCAGGTCAATACTGCCGAGCAATTATCCAGTTCTCAGGGAGTCAGCGATGCCGTACAAGATCTTTTGGCTATGCCAGACCGGCAAGGGGGCATCGGCCAACAGGTGAGAGTAATCGCTCAGGCTCAAAATGATGCTCAGCAGTTAATCTCCGGTCAATTAAAACAACTCGAGAGTCGCTCCAATTTTGTCAAACGCTTAATCGGTGCTGATCATAAAGCTATTCAAGCTCTCAAACAAGAACAGCTGCAAAATCAGCTTCGGATTGAATCTCTTGAGCAGCTCTTGACCGAGACCAAAAATCAGAGCGAAATCGATCAAATCCAGTTGGCAATCGAAGCTTTGGTTGCCCAAAATACTGAGTTAGGACTCAAAATCAGCGAGAGTGAATCTACTCCTAGTCTGTTCGGTTGGATGTTTCGCTTTGATGTTATTGCACTTAACTACCTGGATTCCCCTCCACTCCGTACGCAATTTGGTCTGGCGTCTAGCTGGTCTTCAACTAGGTAAAGACAGCACCCTTCATACCGGCGTTCGGGTCTTTGATCCTAGGCATATTAAAATCGGGGAGGGGACCATTATTGGTTTTGCCTGTTTTATCGACGGCAGGGATCAAATCACCATTGGTGATCATACTGATTTAGCTTCCGAAGTCATGATTTATAGTGGGGAACACGATCTTTCTGCTCCTGATTTTCACGCCAATTCCGCTCCCGTCAAAATCGGCAGTTATGTGTTTATCGGTCCCCGCGCTATTATCTTGCCTGGAGTAACCATTGGTGACGGAGCCGTAGTTGGAGCCGGAGCCGTTGTGACCAAAGATGTGGCCCCGTTCACTATTGTCGGCGGCGTCCCAGCCAAAGTAATTGGTGAAAGAACGCTGAAAAATCCTCAATACAAATTAGGTAGGTTCAAACTTTTCCAATGAAACCGCTTGTTTCAGTGATTATTGTTAGCTATAACACAAGAAAATTGACGGTCAAAAGCATTCGCTCTACCTACGCTTCGACTGGTTTTAAGCCTGGAGAGATCGAAGTAATTGTCGTTGATAATCATTCTCACGATGATACAGTTGCCTACCTCAAAACCATCTTCCCTCAGGTTAAGTTGATTGTAAACCAGGATAATCGCGGCTTTGGCGGCGGCAATAACCAGGGAGCTTATATCGCCAAGGGGGAATATCTCTTGCTCCTCAATACTGACGCTTTCTTAGGCAAAGATTCCCTCCAAATTCTAGTCAGGGTTTTAGCTAAGCGGCAAGATGTTGTCTCAGTTGGCCCCCAGCTTCGGTATGCCGATCATCGTCTCCAATGCTCCGGTGGTTATCTCCCCACCCCAATTCGCGTGCTTGCTTGGATGTGGTGGCTCGACAAACTCCCTTTGATCAAAAACTTCTTTACTACCCCCTACCACGTCTTTGACCCAGCCTGGCACAAAAAAACTCAATATCCCGAATGGCTCATGGGGGCCTGTGTGCTCTTCCGCCGTCAGGAATTTCTTATGGCCGGTGGATTCGACGAGCACATCTTTATGTACGCCGAAGAAGTCGAACTTTACCGAAGGCTCCAACAATCTCTTGGCAAAAAAGTTTGCTTTACCCCGAAAGCCCGAGTTGTTCATCTTGGGCGTGCCAGTAGCAATCAAGCCAATGCCTACGTCTTAATCCACGAACTTAAAGGTATCGAATACATCTATCGCAAACACTATTCCCATCTTCTTTGGTTCATCCGTTTTGTTATTTACTCGGGAGTATTGCTCAGAATTTTGGTCTTTAGCTTCCTCCCGGCTCGCCGCGATTCCCTGGCAGAATACCGGAAATTTTTTAACCTATGAAAAAATTCTTTACTTGGCTCGATCACCACATTCTAACGATCTTGACAGGCATTTTAATCGTCGTCATTCCTCTTTACCCCAAACTCCCTCTGGCTGACCTCATCGAAGGCTATATCGTCCGACTTCGTCTCGAAGACATTCTGATCGGTTTTACCGTCTTAATCTGGTTTGTACAGTTATTACGGAAGAAGATTGTCATCCCTCGGCACCGAGTTGCCCAACTCATTGTGATTTACCTTGTCATTGGGGTGCTCTCGTCTTTGTCTGCTATTTACGTGACCAAGACCGTTCCTCTTGAGCGGGCCCATTTGTTTAAGCTGGCCCTGCATCTCTTTCGCCGCTTTGAATATTTTTCCCTTTTCTTCATCGCCTATAGCGGGGTGAAAACCAAGCGGGATCTCAAAGTTTTAGTCTGGACCGCCCTCATTACCCTGTTAGCCACCGTCCTTTATGGTTTTGGGCAAAAGTATTTGTATTGGCCGGCCTTCTCAACCATGAATCGGGAATTTAGTAAGGGCATGCGCCTTTATCTCACACCGACTTCTAGGGTCATGAGCACTTTTGGCGGTCATTATGACTACGCCGCCTATTTGATGATGGTCCTAAGTTTTCTTATACCCGCAGTCTGGCTCATTCGCAGGAAACTGCTCGCCTGGATCCTTGGGTTCATTACCTTAGCCGCCTACTGGTCGCTCATCCTGACTGCTTCTCGCGCCTCATTCATTGGATATGTTGTCGGCCTTTCTGCTGTTGCCGTTATGTTGGTTAAATCACAAGGATGGAAATGGGTACTGAAAAAATGGGCTATCACCATGAGTATCTCTTTCTTTATTATGCTATTTTTTGGCGATTTGTCGGAACGTTTTTACCAAATTGTGCAATCACCCGCAGCCATGCACAAATTTATCCCCTGGATGGAACCGGGTGAAATCGAAGCCAAAATGTACCAGGTCAAAGATTTCGGTTACAAACTGACTTATCTGAAAAATCAAATTATTGGCTCTTTTAAACCAGCTCCCCCCCCCAATAGTATCTCGACCGACGAGCTCGAAAAAGTAGCCGTCAGTTCCGATATCCCCCCTCAAACTTCTAGGCCATTACCTCCCGACGTCACTCTCGAGCAGGAATTGATCAGGGACGAAGAAGCCACCAAAAGTGCAACCGTTTCAGCTACAACCGGTGGCTACAGTGCCAATGCTCTCAAATACGGCCTCTCGGTGGCCATTCGGCTCGACGCGCTCTGGCCACGCGCTATCGAAGGGTTTAAGCGCAATCCCTTGCTGGGCTCTGGTTACTCAACACTGACCAAGTCGAATAACGAAGAATTTACCCAAGCCGAGTCCACCGACAACGATTATCTGCGCATGATCGGCGAAACCGGGATCCTGGGAACTGTCTCTTTTATCGGTATTCTTCTCACTCTCGCATATTTGGCCGTTAAACAATTAACGGTCACCAAATCCCGGCTCAACCAGATTATCTATCTCGGCGCCATCGGCTCGATCGTGGCCATCATGGTCAACGCGACCTACATCGATGTCTTCGAATCCAGCAAAGTTGCCTATACCCTTTGGATTGTGGCTGCTTTCCTGGTTCGTACCGTGGAACTTGAAAGGAAAAATGTCGAAAATAATCCCTAAAACGTTCACGATTGTGGGTATCCTCATTTTGGGCATCGCGCTGCGTACCTATCAATTACATGCGCCTCTCGGCGATTGGCATTCGTGGCGGCAAGCCGACACCGCCT
>Ga0075747_127_pt1 | contig 10000 bp, 8 predicted proteins | sample RifGroB1_FD_68439 | JGI IMG/M metagenome (GOLD analysis project Ga0075747, IMG submission 68439) | Microgenomates bacterium GW2011_GWB1_46_7 | reverse complement strand
CCATTGGGTCAAGCCATAATAAGCCGGGTCCGTGGTGGCTAGCTCATGTTGCCAATCAAATGACAGCGATAAATCCTGCATTTGACGTTTAAAGTTAGCATAATTGGTAGGCACCATCTCCATTGGATTCTTCTTGGCCTTGATCGCCGCATTCTCCGCTGGCAGTCCAAAGGCGTCCCAACCCATTGGAGAAAGTACCTCTCGTCCCTTCATCCTCAAATATCGGGAAATGACGTCTACCGCCGTATAGATCCTGACATGTCCGACATGTAATCCTTCTCCTGATGGATAGGGAAACATCCCTAGTACATAAGTCTTTGTCATTCTACTATTCTAACGTATTTTGTTGTACACTCCAATTAATGCCCACTCGCTTCCTGTTTCATACCATCCTTTTGCTTGCCGCGACCTCCGGGATCTATTTCTGGCTCACCCTCCCCTTTCTCACTTCCTACTCTCTCCAATTAGTGGCCGCTTTGATTCTGCTTTATCTAACTTCCCACTGGCTGAAATCCAAAAAACCTCACTGGTTCCACCGTTCAACTATTACCCTCGATATCACCATTTTAACTTGTATGATTCTCCTGTTGGTATCCGAAACTGGTGCGCTGACCTCCCCGCTTTTCTTTTTGCTCTACTTCCTTTTGTTTGGAGTCGCCATGCTTTACGAAATCGAAGCTACCCTAGTCTTGACCGGAGTTTTGATTCTTTTTTTCCTATTCCTTCCTGGGACCAATCTCAGTGACCTCGCCCATCTTTCCGAACTCCTCGCCCTCATCATGATTACTCCCTTGGCTATTCTTTTTGGTCATCAGTACGAAACTGCCCTTGACGCCAAACGAGCGCGTGCCAAACTCACCAAAAATCTCGGTCACGAGGAAACCGATACCCTCCTCTTTCTCTCTCTCAATCTCAAAACTACCCTCATTTCTGCCCTCGACAATCTAGCTACCACCATTCCCCTAACTCGTGTTACGGCGGTCCGCACTCATCTCCAAACCCTCTACTCAGATCTGAAAAAACTCTACCGAAGCGCTAACGATTTAGCCAACTCCATTGATCACGAAACTGATTAGTACCGAGACTTGACAAGGATAGTCTTCTTAGTGTACCTTTGATTTATGCCTAGCTTACTGCTCAAACGCGATTTCACCCAGGGATCCTACTATCATCTCAAGCACACCGCCAAAAAAGACACTCTCCTCTTCCGAACTGATGCTGATTACAAAAACTTTCTCTTGTTGTTGTCCTACTATCTCCGCTTCCCCGACGCTACCCCACTCTCTTGGGTCAAACGCCTAACCCCCCAGACCGTGATTGCCAAACGCAACGCTTCAACTCTTGGCGCCTCGCCCGTCACCCTCCATGGCTTTCTTTTGCTTCCTGACCACTTTCATCTAGTTCTTCGCGAAAATCAAGGTGGACCCCAACCTGGTATTAGTAACCTCCTCCGTCGCACTTCCGTAGGCTACGCTATGTATTACAACCAAACCTACAAGGTTCACGGCACCATCTATCGCGGCAAATACAAAAATATCCTCCTTTCCCAACAAGATTTATCTCCCCTAATCCACTCTCTTCATCACCATGCTGGTGTCAATAATACTTTTCTTGCTCTCCCCACTCACTCTAGTCGCACCGATTACGCTGGTACTCCTAGGCCCTGGATCACTCCCCTTCCTCTGGAAACTAACGCTCCTCCTTTGGATCCTACTAGTCGTCTCCTCCTCGACTAACGAATAAGCTATACTTGGATCATGTCCAAACTTAGCCTCCTACTTGGAATTTTGTTTTTACTTATTTCCCCCTCTAAAGCCATTGGACAAAATCTCGAAAGCGATAGCTATCGCATCCGGATGGGTAACTTTAATATGACTTCCGGCACCAAAACGTCTACCAATTATTCGCTTACCGACACCGTCGGTCAAACCGCCGCCGAATACTTTAGTGGGACCGGTTACTTCGTCCAAGCTGGCTTCCAATATCTCTATACTCTTTATGACTTTAGCTTTAGCGTCAGCTCTCTTTTAGTCGATCTGGGTACCGCCACTTCTGGCACCTTCGCCTCCGTCAACCACACCCTCATTGTCTCTGCTCCCGGTCAAGGCTATAGTGTCACCGCCTTAGCTGTCACTCCCCTGACCAACACTCAAGGCAGTACTATTCCCGATACTACTTGTGATAACACCAGCTGTACCGAAACTGCCGCCGAAGTCTGGGTCAACACTGCTGTCTTTGGTTTTGGCTATAACATAATCGGCCACGATGCCGCCACTGATTTCACCGACGCTACGTTCTTCCGCCCCTTCCCCAGTCTCAGCGCAGCCGAACCACCCGCTACCGTTATGACCAGTATCCAAGCCGGCCAAGATCGGACAGCCACGGTTACCTACCAACTCAACGTTTCTCCCACTCAAGCTGCCGGCAACTACTCCACCCAAATTATTTACACCGCCACCCCTGTATATTAATCTTCATATGAAAATATTCACTCGGTATACTCTTCTTTTCATTTTAACGTCTTTCGTCTATCGTCTATCGTCTCCAATAAAAGTTAATGCTCAAAACATCTCCCTCTCCGTTTCTCCCCCGGTTGTCGAAATCTTACTCGCTCCCAATCAACAACTTTCTCAAACCTTCTTCCTTAAAAGCAATACTCCCGATTCCCTCACCATTATTCCCTCCCTTCACTTGGCCACCCCCTCCGACTCTTTTGGTCACGTCACCCTGGATCCCTCCCCGGCCGGTAACATTCCTCTGGCTATTTCTTCCAGTCTCCCCCTCAACCAACCCTTTACCCTTGGAGATTCCCCGCTCTCGCTAACTCTCACTCTCGAAGGAGCCACCTCCGATCTTCCAGAAGACACTTACCTGGCTCTCTCCTTCCAAACTGTCGCTCCTTCCACTGCTGACTGCTCTCACCCCCCTTGCCCCGATCGACTTAATGTTAGTAGTGCCATTTCCTCCCTGATTCTAACTACCCTTGCCCCCAACAACATTATTCCCACCCACGTCGAACTCACCTCTTTCGAGCTCCCCCTTTTGCAGGATACCGCTCTTACTCTTCCCCTCTCTCCCACTCTCGCCAATCAATCTCCCATTATGCTCCGCCCCAATCTAACTTTGACCGTCCTCTCCCCCCGCGGCCAAGTTGTTGAGACTTTACCCCTCCCTTCCGAGCTCATTCTTGGTAACTCCTCCCGCACCTACACTTCATCCTGGACCCCCCACTGGTCCAATCTTGGTCCCTACCGTTTTCGCTTGACCGCAACCACCGCTGGCGGTAGTACCTTGACCGAATCCGAAAAAGTTGTTTGGCTCATCCCCCTCCGCTTCCTAATTCTGGTATTCTTTCTCCTTTTACTTATAGTTATTATTACCCGTCAGATACGGACTCGCTTACTTGCCCATTGACAACCCCTAGTCAACGTTCTACATTTAAATCATTATGTCTTCCAAGTTCAGGTTCTCCATCCATATCCTTTGCTCTCTCGGCATTATTTCTCTTCTTTCCTCATTTTTCCTCCTTCACCCCGCTACCCTTGACTCAGCCAACTTAACCAGTGTCAAAGACACTCTCCAAACCTCTCGTCTCTCCTGGAGTGCCCGTATCGAAGCCGATGGGACCGACGAAGGTGCCTCCCGCGTCCAGATCCAAGCTGCTCCCGCCGTCCCCTACAATAGTACCAGTACTGCCAACTTGAGGGCCGGTGACACCATCTACATCAATGCCAATAGTTACACAGTAGTGGGTATTTATGACGCCGATGAATTTACCGTTTCTCCCATAATTGGCGCCGGCGACGCTGACGATGGGGACCCAATTCAACTCAAACAGACCGCTCAGCACGTTGTGAGTTTGACCACCGCCAGTGCCATTGCCAACGGATACTTCCGCGTTCTCATCCCCGCTGACGAAACTACTCCCGCCGACGGCAATGTCGATGATGGCGGGTTTGATTTTGGCACTGGCAGTATTGATGTGGCTGCTACTGACGCCGGCAACTACGACTTTGTTGTTGGTGTTGCCACCGCTTCCGGTGGCACCGGCTGTACCAGCCCCGCCAATTATCATTGTTTGGAAGTTCACTATTCCGGCAACGGCGGCGTTGGCACTGCTATCACTATCAACATTGGTAATACCGATGGCACCAACAGCTTGCTCAACCCCACCGAAGTTGCCTCCCATACCGAAGCCACCGCTGACACTTATACCTTTATTGTTCGTAACTACGATGCCAACAACAACCTCGTCGATGCCACTCCCGGCAAGATTGCTTTGATCGAAAGCGTCCGTGTGACTGCCACTGTTGACCCAACCATTAGTTTCACGATCGCCGGGATCGATACTGCCACCTCTGCCTGTGGTGCTACTCCCGATATCGATACTACGACAGGTACCAACGCCCCCTTGGCTGTCCCCTTCGGGACCATGGCACTGAATACCTTCAAAGATGCCGCCCATAACTTAACCGTCAGCACCAATGCCGTTGGCGGGTATGTCGTAACTGCTGTAGAAAATGATCAATTGAGTAAAGATGGTTTGGGTGTCACCACCATTCCCGATACCGATTGTGACGGCGAAGACTGCACCATCACTAGTGGGACCGAGTGGAACACCGCCACTGATAACGGCTTTGGTTACAGTCTTGAAAATGTCGATGCCGCCAGCATTTCCTTTGAATATGATACTACCGGCACCACCTTCCGCGCCAAACCTTTTGCCATTTTAGACACCGATACTCCCGAAACTCTCTTCTCTAGTACTACCGTTGCCAATGCCGAGAATGCTTACGTTTGCTACCGCCTTGGAGTCGGCGCGACCCAAGCTGCCGGTGATTACGAAAACCAAATTACTTATACTGCTACCGGAACCTTCTAATGAAAAAGTTTCTATTTCTTTTCCTATTTCCTATTTCCTATTTCCTATTTCCTTCGCTTACTCATGCCCAAGAGGTCTCCCTAGTCGTCTCTCCCCCTCGTATCGACATTACTGCCAATCCCGGCGAAACCATCCAAAAAACCATCAAAATTACCAACGACAGCGCCGACCGCGAACTGATTCTCCAAGCTCGGACCTTTGATTTTATTGTCCAAGATAATCTTGGCACTCCCATCCGTGTCACCGAAACTGCTTCCGGTCGTTACCTGGCTTCGCCTTGGTTTACCCTCGAGCGCTCCGAACTCGTGATCCCCCCCAAATCTACTACCCAGTTGGTAGCGATCATTACTATTCCCCAAGATGCCCTCCCCGGCGGTCACTATGCGGGTGTCTTTTTTGAGCCAGTGACAAACAGGGGTGGAAAGAACACCGTTTCCTACACTACTACCCAAGTCGGTTCTCTCTTTGGTATTACCATCGCCGGAGATATTAAATACGATGCGCTGGTTAAGAGTTTCCAAACCAAATTGAATTTTAATGAGTTTGGCCCCATCGACTTTACCGCCGAACTCGAGAATCAGTCTGATACCCATATTCGTCCCACCACCAAAATTGTCATTCATGATATGCTCGGCCGCCAGCTAACCGAACTTCCTCTAGACGAAGTTAATATTTTCCCCTACACCTCTCGCCTCCTCAATGGAACCTGGAATCAAGTCTGGGGCTTTGGCCGCTACACTGCTACCCTCTCGGCCGCCTACGGTCCAGGTCTTGTGGCCAGTCGCACCATTTATTTCTGGATCATGCCCTACCGTTTGATTGCCGCGATTGTCGTTGCTCTTGATTGCCGCGATTGTCGTTGCTCTCCTTGTTCTGCTTGCAGTCTTTATCTTGATCCGTCGTCACCTCAAATCGCAAAACGATCACCGCGATGACGAAATTGACGAACTCAAACGCAAGATTTCCGAACTAGAAAATAACTCCCGACAGTAAGCTATACTGATCGCATGGCCCATTATTTAGTTAGTCTCGCCGCCCTACTCTCATCTATTGTCTGTTATCTAATCTCTGCGCCTGCGGCGCTGGCTGGCACCGACCCCATCAGTCATACCGCAACTACCAGTGCTACTGTTCTCGCTACCACTCCCACAACCGGAGATACTACCGCTCCCACCATTCCCATCCTTATCGCTCCCCCCGATGGTAGCTCAACTGGTGATACCACTCCCGAGTTTATGTGGCGTCAATGTTCGGATCCCAATGGTAATACTGTGATCTACACCCTCTACCTAAATGGAGTCGCCACCTATCTCGGTATCTCTCATAACGGCAGCGGCGTTACCAATGATTACACCTCTCGCGTCGAATCCGAGATTATCCGCCTCATTCCCTCCCACTATCTCCTCGACGGCTCCTACGACTGGTATGTGACCGCTAGTGACCTCTCCGGCAACACCAGCCGCTCCGCCTCCTTTCACCTCGTGATTGATTCTCAACCTCCCTTTATTCTCGTTACCGACATTGCCAATTATCATAATTTAACCCTTGATTCTCGTCTCCCCAACTCCCCACCCGAAGGCACCAACTTCGACGTTACCGGCCCCACCGATGTCTACTTCACCATCCACTCTGAGCCAAGTTCCACCATCTCAATCAACGGAACCATCTTCCCTGTTCCTGCTTCCGGTATTGCCTATCCCTACCTCCACTTTTCCCCTGGTATCTACACCATTCAAATCTCGGCATCCGATGCAACCGGCAACACCACCACTCTTCCTGGTTTCACCCTGACCGTTAGTTCAGGGCCATCTGCCTCTGGTCCACTCGCACCAATTCTGCCCCCCTCGCTCGCTCCACCCGGCTTTCCCCCCTCTTTTCCTGCTACCATTTATCGTATCACTACCACTGGTACTCTTGCATACCTACTTATTGGATTGCTAGCACTAGCCATAGGTATATTGCTATTTATTCTCTGGAGACGTCGCTATAACCTCATTTTGTTGGATCTTTCCCATCACCCCATCCCCTCCTCCGTCATTTATCATTCTCACCCCCCTCGCTCATCTAATATCTATCGTCTAACGTCCAATGATCACGGCCAGCTTTACCTTCCCCACCTCGCTCGCTCATCCACCCTAACTATTCGACTCGATAATAACCAGATTTGTACCACCCATATTCTCTCGCTTAATCGCTCTGCTCAGCGCTACACCCTTTATCTATAATGTCTCTCATCTAACCTCTATCGTCTATCGTCTTACGTCTAATCTACCATTTTCATACGCTTTCATCAGTGAAAATATCTCCGCAAAAAAATTGCGGTATTTATCTTGCATCCAGGCTATTGACAACTAGTCCGCTTTATTATTATAGTGGTATAAGTCAGTATAACTAAGTATAACTACCAGATCATGAACCACCTGCTCGAATACTTCAAAAAATATCTTCTTACGCTCAAACTCAGCGCCGTTTCGCGTAAACTCTACTTTGCAGATGTCAAGCGTTTCTTTCTTACTCTTGATCAACCCTCCCTAGCCATTCTTCAAGACCCCGCTACCTACACCTCCTACCTATCTTCCCTGATTAATCCCACCCTTGCCAAGCGCACAATGGCCTCCTTCCGTCAATTTGGTAGCTTCCTAGCCGCTACCTATTCTTTTACCAACCCGGTCTCACCCACTCTTAACCCCACAAGCATCTCCACCGACCCCTCACAAAACTACCTCAAAGCCTTTACTAACTACCTCACAAAGGATCACTGTTCTTCTTTGACTATTAAGGCTTATAAGTCGGATATCTCCCGCTACCTTAGCTGGTTAGGTGATACCTACCCTAGCACTAAGCTTTCTTTATTGCTAACACAAAAAAATATTGAAAAATATTTGATCTATCTATCTGATTCTCATCTCGCTTCATCCAGCACTCTCGCTAGGAAAGCCAAGTCACTTCATCGTTTTGCCGCGTGGCACGCTACCGTCTACCCCTCTCTCCCCCCATCCAATAACTCCCTCTCAGCTAGTTTACCCCCCCTACCCTCTCCTTCAGCCATTTCGACCCCTCCCAGTCACATCCCTCCCTCTGGTAATCAAAATTCCGTGAAAAAAACTAATTCCCGCATTCGTTTAGTTCCCAACTTTGCGTCAGCGAATGTCAGGAATTTTGCAACTCTGGTAATCCTCCTTATTTTTACTTCCACTCTCGCCATCTTTGGCTATCGCCAATTCTCTCGTGACGTCCGTTTAACTCAAGCCTATCCCTCAACTCCTGTAACTCCCAACCGCCAACTCTCCTTCCAGGGTAGACTTGAGAACGCCTCCGGTACCCCGGTTACCGGGATTACCCCCATGACCTTTAAACTCTTCACCGCGGATTCTGGCGGCAGTGAACTCTATAGTACTGGTAGCTGTAACATCGATCCCGATACTGATGGTGTTTTTAACACTCAAATTGGTGATACCTGTGGCAATGCTATCGATGCCACCGTCTTTACCGAAAACCAAGACGTCTGGCTCGAGGTTACCGTCGATGCCGAAGTTCTTGATCCCCGCCAGCAGATCGCCACCGTTGCCTATGCTCTTAATGCCGAAACTCTCCAAGGTTTCCCCCTCAGTAGTACCGTCAGTGCCATCAAAAGCTCCGTGGTTGCTATGAATCAGTGCCGCCACCGGTACCAATGGCAATATTACTCTCGCTCCCGACGGCACCGGCCAAGTGAATGTCAACGGTAACACCACCAGCACCAACTTCTTTAATGTGAGTAACGCCCAATTAACTACCGGATCCTTGATTACCGGTACTGCAGCGAATGATACTTCTGGTTTTAAACTCCTCGACCTTTTGTCCGGCGCAAGCCCCACCAGCAAATTTAGCGTCGCCGACGACGGAGATGTCATTACTGCTGGTACTATCACCCTTCCTAACACCAATACCCTAACCGGCATTACCAACTACCTCCAAGCTTCCCAGGGTATTTCCGTGGGCGGCGGCACCACCTACTATATTAATAGTAGTGGCACCGCCAACCTGAATGCCGCCACCGTCAACGGGACTCTAACTCTCAACTCCGTCGCCAGTGTTACCGACAACAATCAAGTCTTGACCCTCGACTCTGGAGTCACCAAGTATATCGATACTACCGCCTGGGATAAAAATGGCAGTGATGACCTGGCTGCCACCTCTATCCCCTGGCTCGAAGGCTCTGGTGTCCTCTACCCCAAAAATAGTACTGTCGACCTCTTGGTGGGTGGACAAGCTACCAGCTCCGCCAAATTTAAAGTTCTCAATATGGCCAGTGGTACTCCAGTCGCCTCCATGTCTGCTAGTTACTGGACTAGTGACGGAACACTATCTACTACTGCCCGCCAATCTTTAACCATTGGTAATTCTTCTACCTACAACACTACCGGCAATATCCTAATCAATCCCAATAGTACGGGCAACGTCGGAATTGGTTTAACCAATCCCACCGCCCAACTTCATGTATATGAGACAGGTTCAAATTCTGAGTCGCCTATTTGGGACGCCACAGCCGATACAAAAATTGGTTATTCCGATTCCAGTAATAAACTAATATATGGCATATTATCAACAGCAACAGAGACTTTCACCATCGGCGGACCGTCACAACCAGCTGCATATGGAATAAAATCAACCGGCACTACCAATACAGGTATCTCATACGGTGGATATTTTTCTGCTACCACTTCGGAAGCAACGGGTACGGGTTATGGCATTTATTCTGAAGTAAGTGGTACGGGAACCGAATATTCCGGAATATTTGCAGGTGGGAACGTCGGTATCGGTACAAGTACCCCTGAAGATCTCCTCGAAATTCAAGGTGCCGAAGCCACCAGTGCCATCCTCACTCTTGATGCCGATGATGGTGATGATGTCACCGATACTTGGGAAATTCAATCAGTCGCCGCTGATAATGATTTAAGTCTAGTTAATGGTAGTACCGAAGTCTTTAACTTAACCTCCGCTGGAGCTCTTCAAATCGATGGTGATCTCACTATTTCCGGTGATGATCTCTATATGGGTACCAATACTGCCGGTATGCTCTTGATTGCCGATGGCACTAACTTCAATCCGACCGCTATGAGTGGGGATATCACGATC
>Ga0075747_124_pt1 | contig 13406 bp, 18 predicted proteins | sample RifGroB1_FD_68439 | JGI IMG/M metagenome (GOLD analysis project Ga0075747, IMG submission 68439) | Microgenomates bacterium GW2011_GWB1_46_7 | reverse complement strand
CGAGGTGATTCGTGGTTAAACAGAATCCCGGAGACAGCGAATAAATTGTAGCTTTCTCGGTAATTAACAGTGATCCAGTGACCGTAGACTTTGGCCACACCATAGGGGGAGCGAGGGTAGAAGGGTGTTAACTCGGTTTGCGGAACTTCGATGACTTTGCCAAACATCTCGCTACTACTGGCTTGGTAGAATTTGGCATCAGGTTTGCTCATACGCATGGCGTCGAGCATGCGGGTAACACCCAGGCCGGTACTTTCGCCGGTAAACATGGGCTGTTCCCAACTAGCTTTAACAAAAGATTGAGCGGCAAGGTTGTATATCTCATCGGGCTGAGATTCTTGGATAGCTTGGTATAGAGAATACTGGTCCAAAAGATCTCCCGACAGTAAATGAATTTTGTCAACAATACTGGCGATACGAGAGTGATTGGGAGTGCTAGTCCGGCGGGTTAAGCCAAAGACTTCGTAACCTTTGGCAAGGAGCAGTTCGGCTAAGTAGCTGCCGTCTTGACCTGTAATACCGGTGATAAGTGCGCGTTTGGCTGACATAATTAACCTTTCTGTTGGCGATAAAAATCTAGTATATCGGAAATTGTGCGCTCTAGCGAGATTACCGGGAAATAACCGGTAGCTTCTTTAAATTTGGTAAAGTCGGCAACTAAAGCAGGAACATCGGCTGAGCGAACCAAGTCTTTTTTCACTTTAATTTCTACTTTCGCTTGCGAAAGTGATTGGAAAATATCGATAACCTGAGAGACTTTGTATCCTTTGCCGCTACCAATATTGTAAGCTTCTCCAGCTAGGCATGATTCGGCGGCCAAGACATATGCACGGACCATATCGCGGACGTCGGAGAAGTCGCGAATCGAGTCGAGGTTGCCGATTTCAATTGTGGGAGCGAGCTGACCTTTTTCGATCGCGGCAAATTGCTGAGCTAGGCGGGGAATGAGAAAATCAGTCGTTTGGCCAATCCCGGTATGGTTAAAGGGACGTAAGGCAATCACATCGGATCCATAAGTGAGATGATACTCAAGCCCGAGCATTTCTTGGTTGATTTTGGAGACGGAGTAAGGATTGAGGGGGCGGAAAGGGGTTGATTCGGTCAAGGGGCGAGAAGAATCTAGAACCGCGCCATAAACGTTGGCAGAGCAAATATTAATAATCCTGGCTTTGGGAACAATTAAGCGAGCGGCTTCGAAAAGATTAAAAGAGAGATTGGTATTGGTGTTAATAACTTTAATGGCATTGGCAAAACTATTCCCGACAACCGAGAGCGCAGCCAAATGGTAGATAATGTCGGGTTGAACGGTTTGGAGATGAGACTCTGCCACGGCAAAATCAGTCAGATCACCCTCAAGAATATGATTCTGGGGAAGAAGACTGCTAATATCGCTGGTGGATTTGTAGACGGCGCCGTAGATTTCGTTGTCGGTTTTTTTTTGGAGCTGCCGGATTAGGTAGGTGCCCACAAAACCACCGGCTCCGGTAATAAGAATTTTCATCGCCCGACTCCTTGGTATTTGAGCCCGGCTGCGGACACAGCGGCGGGATCATACTGATTACGCGTATCGATAAAATATTTTGGTGTTTTCATCACGCTCGCTAGTTTGGTGAGATCCAACTTAAGATATTCATCCCATTCGACCAAAAGCATGACCACATGGGAACCTGTAGCGGCTTGGTAGGGGTCAAGAGTATCGGCAGGCACTTGGGGATCGGCAGTTTTTACTAAAGCTTGGTGAGCACGCAACCAGGAGATAACATATTCGGCGGGAGCTTCGCGGGTGTCGTTGGTATTTTTCTTAAATGACAATCCTAGAATGGCAACAGTTTTGCCGGCAAAACCACCAACTAACTGATCATACTTGGCCATTAATTTGGGAATGCGAGTTGAGTTGAGCAGATCAATTTTGATAAAGAGCGAGTCAGACTCGCCCACATGTTGAGCGTAGGCGGCGATTTCTTTGACATCCTTGGGAAAGCAGGAGCCCCCATACCCAAGTCCGGGATACCAGTAGTGTGAGCCGATACGACGATCCGCTCCCATTCCCCGAATAACTTCTTCGACATCAGCGTCGTTTTGTTCGCATAAATCGGCAATTTGGTTAATGAAAGTGATGCGAGTGGCTAGATAGTTGTTACTGGCGTATTTGCACATTTGAGCACTCGCGGGTTTCATGACGATAAAGTTTTGGGTGAGCGGTTCATGCAGTTTAGTCAGTGTTTCTTTCGCGTGACCTAATTCGACTCCGAGGATGATGCGATCGGGATGAAGAGTATCCTCAACAGCAGTCCCTTCTTTGAGAAATTCGGGGACAGAGGCAACCTCGAAGGAAACTTTGGTTTTGGCACCGATAAGCTCTTTGACTTTGTCGTTGGTGCCTGGGGGAACCGTGCTTTTGATAACAACAATGGCGCCGTCGATTAAATGAGGGGCCAGAGCCTCTACTGAGGCAAAGACGTATTGCAGGTCAGCTTGACCGTCGGGAGCGGAGGGAGTACCCACCATGATGAAAATGACTTCGGCTGAGCTTATGGCTTCGGCATAGCTGGTAGTAAAAGTGAGATTGCCGGTCTTTTGAGTTTCGACTAACAGTTCGGAAAGACCGGGCTCGAAAAAGGGCACAATCCCTTGCTTTAATTTTGCAATTTTCCCTTCATCGATATCCAGACCGACAACAGTATTACCCAGCTTGGCAAAAACAGCGGCCGTCACGACCCCAACAAAACCAGTTCCAATACAGGCTAACCTCATGTAGCAATGATATCACATGAAGAGGAATTAGGAATTAGAAAATAGGAAATAGGAAATAGGAACTGGGAATTAGGGGAGGATTAATTTGGTGATAATAGCGGCAAAATCGGGATTTTTCTGGATTTTGGCCAGACCGTCCTTGAGGGTAAACCAGCCGGCACTGTGGTATTCGGACCGGAGGAAGTCAAAATGCTGGACGGGAAGGTGAACCAAGTGCCAAATGTCGTAGTGAGCTAGACAACCGGAGCCGGGACGATTGATGGGTTTAACTGAGAGATCCCAAGGTTCGAGTAGGTCGGGAGTAATATCGATCCCTAATTCTTCTTTCATTTCGCGGATGGAAGCTTGCGAGGGAGTTTCACCCGGCTCGATGTGACCGCCAGGAGAGATCCAATCATCGGCTTTGATGTGGTGACCTAGGTAGATTTGGTCTTGCAGATGATCGTAGGGGAGAAAAAAGGTGCAGTAATGGGCGGGGTTCCCCTCCCCTTTGGTATGAGTGGACTGGGAAGATTTTAGTTCTTTAAATTGTCGAATTGTCGAGGGATCAACCCTCGTAAGCTGGTAGATTTTTTCGATTTCGTCCCAAGCTGGTTGATACATATTAAAATGGATTATTTTTTGTAGGTGCCGGTTTTGAGATCGAAATTCTCGGGGAAGCGGCCAGTGGCTAAATCAAAGGCTTTGATAGAATTAATAAATTTTTGTCTTAGCTCGGGGAGTTCATTGGGTTGGCTGTGAAGAATGAGATTTCGAAGATTGATAATACTTCCTTGAGCTCGTTCTAAATCAAGGGGGTGAATAACCCCCTGGCTACCTAATTTCCGATAAAGTGTATCAATTGCCTGAGCTTTTTGGGTGAGAACAGAATCCGTGAACATGGAAAGATCGATTGGAGTGTTTGAAAAATCTGACTGAGCGGCCTTAAACTTTTTTTCTACTTCTAACTGGTCAGTCATATTTACCTTTACTAGTAATCAAATCATAACATGCACAATGATGTACTTAGCGAAAAATTTTGGCGAGAACGTCGAGCAATGCTTGTGGACCTTCAGTTTTTTCCACATTATAGTCAGCTCCCTTCACAGATCCGTCACTCGCAGTTCCAATTACAACTACTCCAGGAGATTTTTTGTGGATTTTAGCGGTAATTAGTGCACCCTCCCGATTGTCTGTCTCTCCAGTGGTTAAGTTGCCGTCAACTAATGCAGCGATTACTCCCAAATTGTTTAGTTGTGCAGCAACTTTCATTGATTCATTCATATCCCTTTCACATACCGCAATTTGATAACCTTCACCAGTCAGTATGTTCCCCAACGACCTAATTATTGGTTCATAATCTTCAAACAAGGCTAATACCTTCGCTTTTTCACTCATATAGGATATATTTTAGCACTGCTTGCAAGGCAGATAAGTAGATTATGTCGCAGAACGTCTGTGTATATCTATCCCACGAGTCGACAGGCGGTCGAGAGCGTGCAATTACCTCTTGCGTACAGAGAAAACTATTAGCGCCCTATGGCTTTAAAAAGGTCATCTCAATGTCGAGGCCACCATACTCAAGTAAAAGATCTGTTAACAAAAGGCCATCTCTTGATTCTCCGCCGAGCCGGTGTCGATCAGAAACGAGAATGGGGTTGAGTGCGGTAATGACCGCGATATGTGAAACACTTCCGTTGTATAAATGAACTAAGTTGCCGGGTATAGCGTGAGGAGTGGGTAAACATCTATTTTTTAGTTGTCTAATTTCGGAATCGTCGAGTGGTCGCTCTTCGGCTAATAATCCAGCCAAATAGAAAGCCCTACTATAGCAATCCAATTGTGATGAGTCGGATGTGACAGACTGAGAGTGAACTTTTTCTGAAATTACCATAGTGTCTTTATGGAACTATGGGGCGGAGACTGGGGGAGCAATGTCAGATTCTGGTTTAGTCATGTCTATGATTATGCCCATAAGTCCTTCGGGTCTGCAAGATGACATTTGTCGAACAATTGTCTCATCACTCATAAATACCTCAAGTAATATACTGTGGCTATCTATTGTTATATTGTATCCCAAGTTGTCTAGTACGGGTCGAGCGACTACAAGGAACCGCATATATTTACTCCTTAATTCAGTTCGCGCGCGCTTTTACATGTACCCTGTTTCCTTTGTAGCTCAGTGTAGAGGGGATAGGGGTGAATACACTGAACTGACATATTCCTGAATTTTGACAAGATATGGGATAATTGTCTTATGATAAAAGATGCGTACCCTGTGTTGTCGAGCGGTGTTATAAGAGAAACGTTTAGGACGGATGAGGAGGCGACACGACATGCCTTGACAATATTAAAATTAATTGAGAACGGGGAGATATATTTTGCACCTGGGGCTGTTGTTCATGGCATGATGGTTGAAGGCTTAGAAGTCTTCGGAAGTGATGTAGGATATCCAGGAAAACTAATGCGACGAGCTAATGGAGAGCGAGGGTTAATGATGAAACTAGGTGGTAGTAGCTTAACGGGATTTCGTTATATCGCCGAGGAGGAACAAAATGTAGAGCAACAAATGGATGAGATGTTGAGAGAATTACGTTGGATGATGGTGCAGGTAAGGTGATGTAGTCGAAAATTGAGAGATAGTAATCCCGAGCAAAATTTGTTTATTCCTATTGGGCGAAAGGCAGAGGGGAACTAAAGCGGTGAATGCCTGAAGCCCAATGTCAACTAAACTATACCTCTAGAGATTATCGATATATGTCGCTTGGGTCTTCTACTCTGTTTCTCTCGTCGATTGTTAGAATTTGGGCATGCTCATCCATTAAAGTAGTGAGTGCCTTGTAAGAGGTGAGAGCAATTACTAATGGAACTGCAATGGCAAGACCAATTTCCTTCAAGTTGGATGCTACGCTGAGTTGATAGATTTCATAACATAAAGATCCTGGCACAAAAATCACTGAACCTACTAGAGCTAGTCCGCCGAGCAATCTATTTTCGTCATATCTTTCTTGAAGACTCATATAATTATATTATCACACGAATCAACAAATTTTTCGATGCGAAGCGGAGAAAAACTCCATATTCCCCTCTAAAAAAACAAATTTGCTCCAAAACTACACAACCCTCATAGGATTGAAAAAATATTTGGAAAAACGGAATGAAAATAGCACAAAAATGTATGTTGTAGAACGTAAAGTCTAGGCGATGATTATTATAGGGATAATTTTATCATGGGCTGGCTATCCTAGCGGAATAGGTTCGCCTATTGTGTAGTTGTCGCATATCTTTTTGTTCGTGAGATAATAATGGTATGAGAATCGATATCATTACTCTCTTCCCTGAGTTTTTTGAGGGATTAAAGACACATAGCGTGATTGGAAGAGCGGTGGGGAACGGCACCATTGAGGTTGTCACCCATAACCTGCGCGATTATAGTACTGACAAATACAAAACGGTGGATGACCGGCCATATGGAGGAGGACCAGGAATGGTACTCAAAGTCGATGTACTCCACCGAGCGTTAATAGACGTTAGACGAAAGACGTCAGACGAGAGTGCTAAGGTAATTTTATTGACACCGCAGGGACAGGTTTATAAACAAAAAATCGCACAAGAATTAGCGAAAGAAAGTAATTTGATTCTTATTTGCGGGCACTATGAGGGATTTGATGAGCGGATTCGCGAATATGTCGACTTGGAAATTTCGATTGGAGATTATGTTTTGACCGGAGGAGAGATCCCGGCCATGATGATCATGGATTCGATCGTGAGACTACTCCCCGGGGTCTTGGGAGATGATGCTTCAAGTGTAGATGAATCGCACAGCGAAGGACTATTGGAATATCCTCAGTACACGAGGCCAGAAGAATACGACGGGAAAAAAGTTCCGGCCATTTTACTAGGCGGGAACCATCCAAAAATTGAGAAGTGGCGACGGGAACAAGCCAAAGAAAGAACAAAAGCACGGCGGCCGGATTTATTGATTACAAAAAGGTGAGAGAGGCAAGAATCGAGTCAACTGCTTGTTGATAAATAGAGGTCTGTTCCGGAGTTCCCGTGACCATAATGGTCAGGCGATACAAAATATCCTGGACGGTAAAGTAATAGTGGGAAGCTTCTCCTAGACAGCCTCCCGAAAAAGTTAGGGCGGATTGATCGGCGATGACGGCTGTGGTCACGGGAGTAACAACTTCTTCTCCACAAACATCGATTGAAGTTTGACGATCAGAGTCGGCTTGAGTTTGGGCCACGTTCTTTTTAGTGCGCCGCTCAAGACATTCTCGGCTTGAGCTTTTTGGGTTGGCCCCCAATAGTACACAGACCAGGTTAGTGCGTCGGGAGTTTCAACGACGGCGCTAGCGGTGGCGTTGGTAGGATATTCGAGAGTAAAGAAGGCAGTTTTGAGAGGACGAGTGGGGAGGAAGACAGGGGAAGAGGCGGAAGATGGATTAGCGGAAGCAACGGGGGCAGATTCACTCAGTTGAGAGGGGGGAGCAAATTTGAGATATCCAAGCCCAAGAATGATCGTGAGTAAGATTAAATAGAGAAGTGACTTCATAAACTTTGCTGCTTTTTGAGTTCGGCGAGACCCTGATCAATCCCAGCGAAAGTGAGCCCAAGCTGCTTTGTAGCTTTGGCGTTACTTAAGGCCACGTGGCGAGCAAAAGGACGTGAAGCCGTTTTGAGATATTCGGTGAGACTCCCCTCTTGAACCAGTGATGGATCAAAACCATATGCGACGGCCACTTTTTTGGCCAGCTCATAGGGAGAGAGAGCGTCACTACCCACAATATGAAAAATTCCGCTGGGCTTGAGTTCAATTACTTTGGCAAAGGCCGCCGCAATATCGTCAATAAAAGTGGGAGTGATCACGGTATCTACAAATTGAGGGTAGAGCTTGCCGGTTTCGAGACCAGTTCTAATTTTGCCGATAATATCCGGTTTTAAAGCGTAGTTGGCACGGTAGGGGTAAGCGATCCGAAGAATGGTCGAGTGGACTCCTGAATCCTGAACAACTTTCTCGGCCAGAGCTTTGGTTTCGCCATACCATTCGAGAGGACTAACCGGATCAGTCTCGATATAGGGAGCGGATTTTTGGCCATCGAAGACAAAATCAGTTGAAACATGGATGAGATGAATGCCGTGAGCCTCACAAACTGCGGCGATATTCCTGGTGCCAACGACATTGACCTGGTAGCACAATCCCTTTTGATTGCCGGATTCGGCAAAAGCCTTGTTGGTATCGGTAAAAGCGGCCAAGTGGATCAGGATGTCGGCAGGGTTAGCGGTCACAAATTTTTCGATACTATCTCGGTCGGTAATATTGACTCCAGTGGTTAGATCCATGTTAGAAGTTGGAAAGCGTTTGGCGTAGAGATCAACGAAGCGGGAGCCGACCAAGCCAGTGGCTCCGGTAGTTAGGACTTGGGACATAGTTTTTGGAACTCCTCGTAGTTTTCACAGTAATCGGTACGAGCGGGATCGTAGTTGGTGGAGGTGAGAGCGAGAATTATGCAGTCGTCTGACATATTTTTAAAATGATGCCAAACTTTGGTGGGAATGTAAATGGCATTTTGAAGACTATTAAGTTGAATGTCAGTTAATCCACTCCCATCATCAACGACGATCGTGCATGAGCCAGCAACTTGAATAAACATTTCGGTTTCGTCTTGGAGATGACAGTGACTGCCGGTATTTTTGTCACCCTTAGGATGAGAAATAAAGTAGATCCGCTTAACCGGAAAATCAATATACTCTTTGAGTTCAAGCGCCGTCATCGAAAAATTGGGAGCTTGAATATTTTTGAGAGAGAAAAGTTTATAGCGCATAGTTATTTGATATGTTGATTAATTTCGCTCATACGGGCACGGATTTTGTCGACCCAGGCGGTATTATCCAGATACCACTGAACAGTTTCTTTGAGACCAGTTTCGAACTGATCACGCGTATACTTCGGAGTCCAACCTAAGCTCATAATTTTGCTGGCATCGATGGCGTAGCGGCGATCATGACCAGGCCGATCCTCTACAAAGGTCATGAGGCTTTCCGGTTTGCCGAGAATCTTGAGTACCATTTTGGTAATTTCGAGGTTATTACGTTCATTGTCGACGCCAATATTGTAGACCTCCCCTACTTTCCCCTGATGAAGAAGGAGATCAAGGGCAGAACTATGGTCAAGCGCGTGGATCCAATCGCGGACATTTAAACCATCGCCGTAGACGGGGACAGGTTCATCTTTCATGGCTTTAAAAATAAAGAAGGGAATTAGTTTTTCGGGGAATTGGTAGGGACCATAATTGTTACTACAGTGAGTCACAATCACGGGAGTTTTGTGGGTTACCCAATAGGCGTGGCACATCAAATCTCCGCCGGCTTTGGCGGCGGCGTAGGGCATGTTGGGCATAACGGGAGTATCTTCGGTAAACTTGCGATCTTCATCGAGAGCTAGGGCACCGTAGACTTCGTCTGTACTAACATTGACCATGCGTTCCAGTTTGTTAGCGCGGACAGCATCCAAGAGCATTTGGACCCCCAAGCTATTAGTCAGGACAAAATCCTTGATACCCCCGTGAATACTTCGGTCGACATGAGTTTCGGCGGCGAAGTTGATCAGGTGAGTCACGGCATATTTTTGAATGACTTCGTTTAAACGAACTAGATCGGTGATATCACCCTGCTCAAAATGATAGTGGGGATTAGTTTCAATATCTTTAAGATTGTCGAGGTTGCCGGCGTAGGTTAATTTGTCGTAATTGATAATGTCATAGTCGGGATATTTGGCAAGCATATAGTGAATAAAGTTACTGCCGATAAAACCGGCACCACCTGCGACCATGAGTTTCATACTAGACTCCTTTTAGTTAATTTTTGGATCCCGAGACGGATTCCGTAGAACAGCGCTATCATACCAAGATTGAGCAAGACCGTCACCCCCAGAACAAGATTGATGGAGGTCAGCGAGTGAAAAAGCCAGGAATCTGGTTGCAAACTAATTTGGAAACCGGCTTGTGTCAGGAGAAACCAAACGAGGAAGATGAGAATGAGAGCGGCTGGCCAATAACGGCGATCTTCCTGAGAGATCAACATGCTATTCCCCACGACAATCAAGCCGTAGATTAAAAGCGCCAGTTGCCACCAGGGAGCAGAACTGTCCCAACCGGTGCGCAAAAGTGAACCCATGACTAACAGGAGGGCAATCCCAGAAATAAAAGGAGCGAGGCCAATCAAAAATCCCCGAATGGGGTCACTCGAGGCGGTAGCAACCGAGCCTAAGCGCTCACGCTTTGAGTCAGTGAGCTCGGGGAGAATGGTAATTTGGCCAGTTTTGACCCGCAAGATTTCGGCGATAAAGAGGTGAGAAAGTTCATGAATAATCGTACCGGGAAGAAAGACTAGACTGTAAAAGAGGAGACCGGGCCGACGAGCACCAAAGAGCAGGAGACTGGTGCCAGCTAGTTCAAAAACCAAGCGAGAGCGCTCAAGCGAAAGCAACAAAGTGAGGAGCAAAGTCGAAAGGACAGTTACTAAAGGTGACACAGCCCAATTATAGACCGAAGGACTTAACCTTGGCGGTCTTTTTGACTTCGGCAAACCAAGTAAGGAAAGCGTCGCGGAGTTTGGTTTGTGTCAATTCGGTAGTGATGTCAGCTTTAACTTCATCAAGTTTTTTGTCTTTATAAAGAGTATCTTTATTATCGGCAAATTGCTGGGCAATCTCTTCTTCTGAGGGAACGACCTCGTCTTTGAGAATCTCCTCGACCGAGAGCTGGGTGACAACTTGTTTGGTCAGTTCGGCGCGAGTGAGACCTTGTTCCGAGAGAATCTGATCCAAGCCACCACTCCCTTCAAACTGTTTCTCGAGGGTCTTGATCTGGTCATCGATTTTGGCTTGGGGAATGCTGACGCCTGATTGGGCAATAGCCAGGTCAAGAATTTTTTCGTTGACTAAATCATCGAGAGTTTGTTTGCCATAGCTTTTCTCGAGTCGAGACCAAACTTCAAAACGAGTGAGGGGGCGATTGTCCACAATCGCGGGAACAAAATAGGGGCCAACTTTGTAGGTTAAAAGGGCGATGCCCAAGATTACGAGTCCGAGAGTCAAAATTTTGGGGCTGAGCTTGGGGATGGGAGAGACCACGGAGGGTTCGGGGAGGATGGGAGCGGAAACAGTTACAATTTTCTTTTTGGGTGAAACTACTTTTTTGGCCATACAAACTCTCCTATAGATATTGAGCTAATAGAAGAAGTATACACCACTCTAGGTATAGGGCAAATAGGCATTCCGGAAGTAAATGAGAACGGCCCCAATGAAAGCATGGGAGAGAGAAACTGCCAATAAATTGCGGTGGATCAAATAATTATGAAGATAGACAATACCAAGAAACAAGGCCACCATAACCATAATAGGACTGTGAAAAGGGGTATGGAGGAGGGTAAAGACACCCACTGAGAGAAAATAAATCCAGGCTCGGTTGTGAAAAACTTGTTCGAGACGCCAAGTAACGTAACCACGAAAAATGAGTTCCTGTACTGGAGCAGAGCCAAAAACATAAAAAGCGAGACGGGCGCTAAAACTGGAAATGGATAATGGGTCAGTACCGATTAACCAAAGTTTGATGGAAGCGGGAGAGAAAAAAATGAGGAGGTAGACAAAAATAATGAGAGACAGGGAGGGAAGAATAAGAGCGCGAGTGGCGGGCGCAAAATTTTTGAGGGTGAGACCAAGATCGGTTAGTCGGGCATGACTACGGAGTAAACGAAGGGCACAATAGAGCCCGCCCACAGCCATGAGGAGGGGGCGAGCGGCTAAGACGCTAGTTTTGGTAGTCATAAAATATAGCGGAAGAACAGTCAGGAAGAATATTTCTAAATAGAGCACAATTGATTTGGACATACTGGAGTTGATTCTAGCAAGTTAGGAAGTAGGGAGATAGTGTTTGTTTTTCAATTTGTCAGGGAGATAACTTATGGAATCGTATTTGGTATAACCTTTGCCGTAATCAAGATCTTTCATCAGTTTGGTGGGGGCGTTACGGACTTTGAGGGGGATGGGGAGATTGCCATATTGCTTGACGTCGGTTAGCGCGCTCATATAGGCATCATACGCCGAGCGATCCTTTTTGCACTGGCAAAGATAAACTACTCCATGGGCGAGATTTTCCTGGCACTCGGGGTAGCCGATGGTCTCACAGGCCCGGAAAACGGCGTTGGCAACAACCAGAGCGGTCGGGACAGCGACCCCGATATCTTCGGAGGCAAAAATAACCATGCGGCGAGCGATAAAGAGCGGGTCTTCGCCAGCCGCAACCATGCGGGCGAGATAGTAGAGGGCGGCGTCGACTTGGCTGGCCCGCAGGCTTTTAATAAAAGCGGAGATCGTGTCGTAGTGTTCATCCCCGGCCTGGTCGTAGCGCAGATAGGGAGACTGTAGTGTGGTTTGGAGGTTAGCCAAAGTAATGTTTTGGTACAAACTTGCGGCGGTTTCTAGGACATTGAGAGCTTTGCGGCCATCGCCGTTACTGTAGGTAGCCAAAAATTTGATGGCGTCAGGCTCAATTTTCACTTTGAGCCGCTTGGTACCCTGACGGATAATTGCTTTAAGTTCAATCTCACTCAAGCCCTGCAGGACATAGATATGACAGCGAGACTGCAAAGGGCCGATGACTTCGAAACTGGGATTCTCGGTGGTGGCGCCGATCAAGATCAAAGTACCAGTCTCGACATGGGGCAAAAGATAGTCTTGCTGTGATTTGTTAAAACGATGAATTTCGTCGAGGAAGAGGATGGTGCGGCGAGAGGGGTCGACCGATGCGACGATTGACTTTATATCCTCTTTTTTGGCGGAGACGGCGGAAAGGTAATGGAAATCAGCTCCCACCGAGCTGGCAATAATTTTGGCGAGGGTAGTTTTGCCGCACCCAGGCGGGCCCCAAAAAATCATTGAGTGAACGGCGCCAGTCTCGATAGCGCGGCGGAGGGGGGCACCTGCTCCCACAAGATGGGTTTGACCGATATAGCTAGCAAGTGAAGTGGGACGTAATAAATCCGCGAGTGGTTGCATGAATCTATCTTCGGATATTCTATGGGTATTGTCAACCTCTCGACAGGCTCGAGTCAATTGGCTTTATTTTGTTTCGGGAATCGTAATACCGTTGACAACATCTTCGTAACGATTACCCAACTTCTTTTTGGCCCAGTAGCGGTTACTCCTAAAGAGGGAGTGGAAAGTCCCGGCATCAGACCAGAAACCTTCTAGGGGAGCCCACTGCATTTTATTCTCATCAATGTAGGCGTTGTTGAGGTCGGTGATCTCAAGTTCTCCCCGATCTGACGGCTTTAAGGCACGAATTTTGTCGTAGACGGTGGCATCATAGAAATAGAGTCCGGTAACTGCCATCTTGTTAGCCGCGATTTTGGGCTTTTCGATAATCTTCTCGATCAATTTCGGATTGTCTTTGACGAAAATCGGGTTACCAAAACGCTCGGGATCAACGACTTCTTTGAGAAAAATCATGGCGCCGTCCTGGAATCCTTGCACCGCTTTTGAAATATTGGCATCGGTGGTGTTGTCCCCCAGGATAACGGCGATACTCTCCCCGTCGGCAAAATCCTCGGCATATTTTAAGGCATCGGCAATCCCTGCACTGCCTCCCTCTTGATAGGCATATTCGACG
>Ga0075747_123_pt1 | contig 13793 bp, 8 predicted proteins | sample RifGroB1_FD_68439 | JGI IMG/M metagenome (GOLD analysis project Ga0075747, IMG submission 68439) | Microgenomates bacterium GW2011_GWB1_46_7 | reverse complement strand
AGCAGGCCGCGGTGAATACGTTCTCGCTCCTTGTACACACCGCCCGTCAAGTGAGCAAAGTTGGCAGTACCTGAAGTCGGAAATCCTAACCCGCAAGGGATGGACCCGCCAAAGGTAAGGTCAGCGATGAGCGCTAAGTCGTAACAAGGTATCCGTTCTGGAAGGAGCGGATGGATCACCTCCTTTCTAGGAGTAATGATAAAAGGGTATCACGACCCGCTTTGATTGAATAAATCAGAGAAGATTACGTTCACAGCTTTTGGCTTGGTTATCTGTTTAAACATAACCAACCTCAATTTCGAAGTACGTGTGCTACCATCTCTTTGCAAAATTAGATCTTATCTGTCACCAACCCGCCAGCAACTTAGTTGTCCGGGGAATTTGTTGTGCCCAAACATTTCCAATATTTCAATAAACCTTATCCGCAAAAAACACTATTCCTCTCGTGATTCCTGTTTATTACCGTTCTGGTTCCAGGGAATTTTTCTTTTTCTAGCGTGAATTAAGCAAGCTCCATGAGGATCCATTGCTTCTGTTGTCGGGGTATTAGGTAACTTTGCACCAAAATTTAAAACGTTAACTTCGCTTAATTTGTGATTCTGAACAATCGCTCTCGCCGTAGCACAATTTTCCTCACTACAATTAGGTGCTGCAATAATAAAATTGGGTTCGCTAACTCCTAGTTCAAAATCAAAATTGCCCATCGCCAACATCTGTCCCAATACTACAGGACAAAAATAACGTGGCTCCCCGTCCGTACCCAGTACCGCTACTGCCAATTCACTCACGACTTCCTTTTTAGGACAAAATCTCATTACGTTATTTTACATTCCCCGTCAATATTATTAGCTTATAACAAGAATCATAAGACAACTGCTAGAATATTCCCATGTCTTGCTCCATCACCTGTCTTATTCCTGTTTATAACGAAGGTCATCGCCTCCTCCAGACTGTTACCCTCCTTAAAACTATCCCCGAAATTTCAAATTTTTTGATTATCGACGATGGCAGTACCGATAACGGTCTTACATTATTACGTGAGAAATATCCCACAATACCCATAATTCAGCTCAAGAAAAATCTGGGAAAATCCACCGCAGTTCGCGCGGGTTTAAGTCAACTCAAAACCGATTTAACCCTTCTCTTTGACGCCGACATTCGCGGACTCAAGCCCGCAGAAATTCAAGCTGGTATTCGCTCTCTCCAACAAAACCCTTCGATATCCATGCTCATTTTTCGGCGGCTTTGCTCCCCCTTAATTGCTCGTCTGATCCGAGCCGACATCATGCTTTCCGGAGAAAGAATCATCCAAACCTCAACCCTCCGCGCAGTCATGACTCAATCTCCCCCGCCCGTTCAATACGCCATGGAACCCGCTCTTAACCAGTATTGTCTCGATCACCAGTCGGCTACTGCTTGGTCTCCCGCTTCGACTTATAACACTTACAAAACTCTCAAACTAGGTTTATGGCGCGGGCTACTTGGTGACTTTATAACCATGATCCATGGCGCCCAATATGTTGGTTGGTACAACTACCTAACTCAAATCACCTCATTCTGCAGACATAAAGTTGCTACCATTTAGGGATTTTTCTTTGGGTGTATCATCAAACTATCATCAATTAAGTAGTCTTTAAAAGGAGATATGACCCTTAACCATGTTCCCAAACTAAGTCAAGATAATCCGACCGGCTGCTGTCCCAGGTTCAATCCATCCGAGTGGGATGGCAAAACTTTTGAGTTCAAAGACAAACCCTTCGTTCGCTTTACCGTTCGGAGTTTCTTTTATATCCCCCTCAACATGGGCTCGATGATCACCAAAGTTATGCAATCCGTCGAAACTTCCAAGGCATCAGACAAAACCGAAAATATTATGCTGTCATATGATCTCTCACCCTGGCAATCCGAGCATTTACTCGCGGTTACTCAGCCTGTACCTGGTCTAGAAAATCTTCAGTTGTCCGGGAGCTTCCTCGCCAAAGTCTTTACCGGTCCCTTTCAGGATGCGCCAAAATGGCTCGCCGAGATGAAAAATTTTGTCGCCTCAAAGCAAAAAGTTGTCAAGAAAATCTATCTCAACTACACCATGTGTCCCAAATGTAGCAAGTACTACGGAAAGAACTACGTCGTCGCCTTCGCTCAGATATAACCAGAGTATCTATTCTTACTCAGACTACAATCCATACTGTACTGATTCACGAACATTATGTTACACTTATTTAAGCTACAAATATCGAACAATACGGAGATAGTTTTATGCCCAATTCTACTCAATATACCCTAGACGATTTTGCTGAGACATTAATCAAAGAAAAAAACTACACAACTTTGACTGAAGCGATGCACGACGAACTCAAAAAAGATATTCTCGATCGTGCACAGGAATTTTTGATTGCCAAAACAATCAGTAAATTATCCGATGAAAATGCTCAAAAATTAAGCGAATTATTAGATCAAAATCCCAATGACCAGCAGCTTCAGGAATTTATTGGGAGTTGTATCCCAGATGCACCCAATTTTATTGGTGATACTTTATTCCAATTTCGTCAAACTTATCTAGGACTTATATAACATATGGCGGAAAATGTGCCTCACGGCGACTCTGCAATGTTTGCCGAAGATGATTTAGACTCGGAGATTTCTACAGTCAACGACGAGATTCCTGGAGTTGGACCGTCCGGCAGATTTGATATGGGATTTGATGATGAAGAAGATACCGAAGAAAAACAAGAAATAAGCGATTCAATCCCCGAACCTGACAGATCCCCCATTCAAACACCCAAACCAACTCTCCTTAATCGTTTTCGTACTGCCTTTGTTAGTGCCGTAGGCTACCATGACTCTGAGATCACCACTCATGACTGGCGCGGCAAGGAAATCAAAAAAACAATCAAATCGAAAGAACTGTTAGAGTTAGAAGGCGAAAAATATGCCTCCATGAAATCATCGGAAACTCAAGAAAAGAGAGAGGGTAATTTTGGTCAGAAAGTTGTTACATTTTTTGAGCGTGTTTGGAAGGGTACATTTACCGAGAAACTCCATGCCATCAAGGAAAAACATCATGGGATTGAACTTATGGCGACAGCCGGTATTGATAATGCCATTACTGCCGAGTTTGATAACCAAATCGACAAACAAGCTAGAGAGAGGATCGAAGCGAAGCGGAATACTAAGACTAAAAAAGTCTTGGGTGGAGTAAAAGATTTTTTCCAGGAATTTGTTGGCCATGAGCGAGATTTACATCGAGAAAAAATGGTCATCACCTCAGAAATGCGAGCCAATTACGACAATAACCCAAGCAATACCAATAATCCCATTTACCACTTAATCCATCGCGATACGGAAGCCAGAGAATCACTTGCTCGTAATGTTGCGGATTCCCCCATAGATTTTCTTCATCAAGGTGATAAAAAAACTGAAGGAATCTTGATCGAAAAAGATTCCAAAGTTGATAAATTCCTCAAGGAGGAAATTCTTAAAGAGGTAGTTCAAGACACTATTTCACAGTGTAATCAGAGCCAATTTACTGGTGAAAAAGGTCAAATTAGTGCTGATCTACGCAATAAACTTGATCAAAAACTTCAAAATTTCTTTTTCTCTGACGATTTTGCCGAGTGGCGCAAAACTCTAACCCCCCAACAACAGACGCAGTTTGAAAACTCCTTAACTTATGCCAATAACGTTTTATCCCAAGCCGAAACAACTCTTATGCCCAATATTCGAGAAAATCTCGATCATTATCGTAGTGCCGAACGCTTAGATTTTGAAATAGAATTAGTCCTAGGTACTGCCCAATTTGGTCCTAACGGAGAGATTCCCAGTAGTACCATCTTCTCCAAGGAGCGGGTATCCCAAAATCAAGCTCTGTTCGACAAACTGCGTGAGCGAATCCATGCGAATAATGGCAAAGCCACTTTGTTTGATGAAAGCACCATGAGCAAGGGTCTCAGGAGGGAATGGGTGATGGCAGCTATGAATTCTGTAGCTACCAGTGAAGTCGCTGCGGCAGTGGGTGGTTTGGTTGCAGGTAAGGGTATAGCAAGTGCTCTCCGCACTGGCATGTCGTGGATTCCATTTGTTGGAAGTGGGCTCGTAGCAGGCGGAGTATCGGGCGCCAAAGAATACGGGAGACTCGGCAAAATGCGCGGCCAGTTTGGGAGCGAACAAGCCGAAGGTTATGAGCACCCCAGCAGTGTAAATGCCGTCCGTGCAGAAGCTCTACGAAAAGTGGATTATCACCGTATTGATTTAGGTCACCGCATTCAACAGTTAACCGGAATGAGTGAAAAGTTGGCACAAGGAGAAAATACCCCAGAAGATATTTTACAAACTTTAGGTTATCTTGCCGATAGCCGCGCTCGCATTTCTCTCTCCGATAAAAGGCATATTAATTTGTTTCACGCCAGTAAAGATACTCCAGAAGGTCGAGCCATTTTTCAGAAACAGGAAGATCTACATAACCAAGCCAGAGTTTTGGCTATGACCAAGCTTAATTCTATCTTGGGAAATACCGCCCTCCGCACTCAAGTTGCAGAAAGAATAGGAATCGATCCTGCTACTGTTACCGATGCGGGAAGTTTTGTAAATATCCTCGCTAAATCTCAAATTGATAATCTCGAATATGGTTCAACCATTCCCACCGCTCATCAACTTGCCTTGGGGGCACTTTCAATCGATAAAGCCAAATCTATCGCCGTCCGCGATCAAGCTTTCCAAAAATGGCGCTGGGGCCAAACCGGCAAACGAGCTGCCATTTCTGGAGTAACCGCCGGTCTTATGAGTTGGGGGATCAGCAGTTTTGCTGAATCTCACGAACAGATTGTGCAAACTGGGATAGACCACCAAACAATTACTACAGTGGATCATGAATTACCCTTACACGTTGCACCAGTCCCAACAGGAGAAGTGTTAGATCCAAATACTCACGAAGTTTTGGCGACCATGCACGCACATATCCCAGAAGGTACCACGCTAATTGCCGATCAAGCTCATCCTGGTACATTTGATTTGATAGTAACTGATGATCCCAATCACATCCTAATCAACGATTTTACTTTTGGGGCAGATGGTCACATCAATGAAACGCCCGACATTCTGAATCAGTTAACGCATAATCACATAGATATTGAACATACCGAATTACCCACCGTGACAATGGGTGGACATGAAGCTATTAATTCAAGTGGGGGAATAGATTACACTCAATGGAATCATAGTCTTACCTTTGAAGAAATGGGTGGTAATCCCGACACGTTCATTGCCCATAATCTCGACGATAGTTTTGCCAATAATCCAGAAGAAGCTGGACTATTACCAGTTGAACGGGTTACTCAAATAAATGGCATCCGTAACTTTTGGCGCGGGATGGAAAATCATGTCTACGAACAACAAAATGCACATATTAATCCGATAGAGGGCTACGTACAAAAAATCCATTATGTTGACACCATGTGGGGCAAGGAAATTTTGTCTGCCGCCCAATCAAATAATGTCGAAATGACTAATCTTCCGGACCTTATCGCCACAGAGGAAGGTAATCGCCGCTTGGCGGAATTAATTAACGAAGCAGTGCGTGAAAATGTAACAGGTGATACACACTATACATTCTCGGATGAAGCCCATCGTATTGCTTGGGAAATGTCCTACTGGGGTGATGAAGCTCGCATTCCTGATGCTGACGAAGTACGCACGCTGCTGGAGTACTTTAACGAAATACCAGGCTCTACAACCGAAATAGTTGATGGCACCACTATTATCCCGCACGATATATGGTTTACCATGGACCAAGACCTTACTCAAACAGTTGATATACCCTATGAACATATCTCATCCGAACTAGTTAAAGACGCTGCGGTAGGAGTAGGATATGCCCGACCACTAGAATCAGTTGAATTTGAGAAATCCAAAATGGAGATCTCGATCCCGAAAACACCGCCGTTCTATTTTGGATATCCAAATGGAGGACTAGAAAGTTGGAAACAATACGGGGCATGGCTCGAGAAAATTGGATATTTTCCCCCTCAAATTGGTAGTGAAAATATTAGAGAAGTTAAGCGTGAGCAAGATAGAATTATAGAATATCTTAGAAAATTGAATCCAGACGAGACAATTAGACTTACAGATCTATCAGCACAAATACCACCCATGCATCCAGATTGCCGGGTTGCAATAAATATACCAGCGTACCACGAAGAAAGAGGGATATATCATACCCTAGAAGAGTGGTCACATCAAAATGAAAATGGCATCCCAATCGATAAGAACAAATATGAAATTAACATTATTGTAAACAGAGAGGAAACAGCGAAAGATGATAAAACATATGATGAAGTTTCCCGATTTAAACAGGAACACCCAGACATACATGTCAACCTAATCAAGGTAGTTTTCCCATCTGGAAAGGGAGGTGTGGGGCCAGCGCGAAAAGTAATAACTGATCTTACACTACTAAGATCAAGTAGAAGAGGACTTAACCAAAAAGACCCATTATATATCGAATCAGAGGATGCAGATTTATTGGAGATCGATGCCAAAGCAGTTTCAAATCTAATAAAAAAATTCGATAGCAACCCCAAACTAGACGCATTAAGGGGTAAACAAGATCTTGCCCCCAACATACTTAAAGAACATGATTATTTATTCTTCGAAAGACGTGTCGAAAGGTTAACTGAATACTTACTCAGAGACAGTCGACTACGCCCAGAAATTAACCCGTCAGCCGATAGTCGCTGGAATTCAGTGGTGCTTGGTGGATGGAATTCGGCATATACTGCAGAAGCATATGCGTTAATTGGTGGTTATCAAAATGTTAAGATTGGTGAAGATGTTGATTTGGGAACTAGGTTTGCGCTAATGAGAGGAGAAAGAAAGCCAGACGGAACAATTATCCCAAATACAAAAACGATAGATACAGTAAGAAATATCGGGCAATCAAATCCTCGAAGATTTATTCAAGCGTTACTAACTAAAAAACACGCCTATCACACTTTCGGAGACGAAGCTATTGATCAAGCAGTAAGAGATATGGAACCAGTAGAACTTCTAAAATCAATTGAAGAAGGCAAGAGAATTTCGGAGGATAATATTAAAATATTTGAAAACGTACTCAACTCAAACTTTCAATGGTTAAGAAATGTTATCAAAGACGATAGGATGCTCAAGATAACATTCAGTAGACTTATGACTGGATTGGGTTTTAGTAAATATAAAGTTGAACATTCTGCAGATGGAAATGTAAAAAGACTATCTGGATCATTATCTGAAAAAGAATCTGAAGGATGGCAGCTAGACTATCATCAAGAACCAGACGGTCAAATTAAGATTGATAATATAGACAACCTTGCCAATGCACTAGAAAAATATCGTAATGGTGATAAGTCTAACTCATGGGTCTAATTCGCCTTATTGAGCGCAAGAATCCTTTTTTCTCATTATTTCCTCTTTTGTTCTTACCCAGACAGAAAAGGTTAATATCTCATATTTCTGGAAAGTAAATAACATGTTGCCCGGGAAATTTGTCGTACCAATCAAAATTTACTCTTGCTCTAATACAATAACTTGTGGGTGCGGAAGGAATCGGACCTACGACCTCTTTCTTATCAGGAAAGCGTTCTACCACTGAACTACGCACCCCATTTAATGAACCTGCTGATTTTATCACGTCTTGACCCTTGACCGCTAGGGCCATAGTAGGATACAATTACCTCCGCTCGGGGAGAGTAATATTCAATATGTTGACCAATCAAATCACAATTCGACCTCTATTTTTACGTTTCTTGTGTTGATTTGGTCCCCATTTGAAGTTGTGATCCCGCGCAAGCGGGATTTTTTATCCCCTCGCACATTAAGGCAGATCGTTACGGGCCGTTAGCTCATCTGGTAGAGCACTTCATTTGCAATGAAGAGGTGGCCGGTTCGAGCCCGGCACGGTCCACAATAGGATCCTTGATTGTAGAGATGAGACCCTAATCTTGCCTCTACAATCTAGCATCTTATTGCTAGGTTTTGTACTTTAACAAGTGAAGAGTAGGAAAGCATTAAATAGCAAGAAATTGTAATTTTTTATAGTATCAAGCTACTCAAATAAAGCATATGGTGGATGCCTTGGCATAATGTGCCGAAGAAGGACGTAATAAGCCGCGATAGTCGTCGGTGAGGAGCTAATATCCTTTGACCCGGCGGTGTCCGAATGGGGTAACCCCGGTTCGTGTAAACGGACTGGACCGAGAGATTTATCTTTCGGTCGGTAACCCGGAGAACTGAAACATCTAAGTACCCGGAGGAAAAGAAATCGAATGAGATTTCCTTAGTAGCGGTGAGCGAAAAGGAAATAGCCTAAACCCATATTTATATGGGTGTTGCAGGACCAGATATATGATGTTGTTTCGATAGAAGAACACCGTGGAATAGGTGGCCATAGAGAGTGACAGCCTCGTAATCGAAATTGAAGCAACATTAATTTGGCACCTAAGTACGTTGGGAGACGGCAAACTCCCTGCGGAATCCGCCCCGACCACGGGGCAAGGCTAAATACACATTATGACCGATAGTGAACGAGTACCGTGAGGGAAAGGTGAAAAGATGGGTGAGACACCCAGTGAAATAGTACCTGAAACCGTATGCTAACAAACAGACAGAGCTTCGATTTATCGGAGTAATGTCGTGCCTATTGAAGAATGACCCGTCGAGTTTGCATGTACTGCTAGTCTAAGTGATATCGTCACGGAGGCGTAGTGAAAGCGAGGATGAATAGTCCNCCGAAACCGGTGTGAGCTAACCATGAGCAGGGTGAACTGTGAGTAAAATCACAGGAAGGCCCGAACCAGTAACTGCTGCAAAAGTTTTGGATGACTTGTGGTTAGGGGTAATATGCCAATCGAACCCGGAGATAGCTGGTTCTCCCCGAAATATATTTAGGTATAGCCTTGAGTAATTGCATGCGTGGGGGTAGAGCACTGAAAAGGTATAGTGAAGCAATTCATTGTACTTTATCAAACTCCGAATACCATGTATGTTTATCTCAGGAGTCAGTCCTTGGGAGCTAAGTTCCAGGGGCAAAAGGGAAACAACCCAGATCGTCAATTAAGGTCTCAAAATCATAGCTAAGTGGCTCAAGGAAGTCATAATCCATATACAGCTAGGAGGTCGGCTCAGAAGCAGCCATCCTTGAAAGAAAGCGTAACAGCTCACTAGTCTCGGATTGTGGCGCCGAAGATCCAACGAGGCTCAAGCTATGTACCGAAATTACGGATTGTCACACATTTATGTGTGATTCTGGTAGGGGAGCGTTCTAACAGCAGTGAAGTCGTTTTGTAAGAAACGGTGGAGCGGTTAGAAGTGAGAATGGCGGGATGAGTAGCGAGATGGAGGTGAGAATCCTCCACACCGTATGTTCCAGGTTTCCCACGCAACGTTCGTCGGCGTGGGGTTAGGCGGCCCTAAGGTGAGGCTGGTGTAATGCCGGCGTAGCCGATGGATTACCGGTTGATATTCCGGTTCTCTAGGGCGTTCGTTATCAGCTTGGGGAGGGACGGTTTAGGAAGAGCGGGGCGCATTACATGAATTTGCGTCCAATCGCTGAGGCAGTTGGCTATAGGAAAATCCGTAGCCGGCGTTACAACCCGAGGTGTTATGGGGAATGTGGACCTTGTGTCCGCGTGACTCCGCAACCTTTCTGAATCCAAGAAAATCTTCATGAGCGAGAATGTTTTAGATCCGTACCGCAAACCGACACAGGTGAACTGGTAGAGTATACCAAGGTGAGCGAGAGAACCTTCCTTAAGGAACTCGGCAAATTAGCTAGGCGTAACTTAGGGAGATGCCTAACCTGTTTTTTTGGTACTTGTATCAAAAAAATGGGTCGCAGATAAAGACTATGAGGTGACTGTTTAACAAAAACACAGGTCTGTGCGAAGACGTAAGTCAACGTATACGGGCTGAGGCCTGCCCAGTGCCAGAAGGTTAACTGAGAGGGTAACCCCGACTTGTTCGGGATAGCCTTTGATTGAAGCCCTGGTGAACGGCAGCAGTAACTATAACTGTTCTATGGTTAAGGATATACAAATCGTTGCCATAGTGAGGTAGTCAAACCTCTCTGATCAGTGCAGAAAATAATGATCAGAAAAACTTTGCTATATGCTGGAAGAGCTGAGAATCTTCTGCTACTATGAGTGTAATGACACATAGTGACAATGCAAGAAGTGCAGCAAACCAGCAGGAAAGACTCAATCCATGGTGGATTGTCGGTTTTGTAGATGGTGAAGGTTGTTTCTCTGTGAGTACGTTCAAAAACGATACGTGCTCAAGTGGTTATCAAACTCTTTTTGAGTTTGTCATCACTCAGGGAGAAAAGAGCCGTTCCTCACTCGAACAAATCGGAAGATTTTTTCAGTGCGGGCACATTTATATTAATCATCGACATGATAATCACCATGAAAATATATTGCGATATTGTGTGAGGCGGCAAACTGATCTCAAAAAGATCATAATTCCGTTTTTTACTAAATATCAGCTTTATACAACTAAACGTCAGCAATTTGAAAATTTCTGTCGCAAGTTGAACGAAAGAGTATCCCCAGAGACTATACGCAAAGCATCGCGAAAGCGTAAAGATATAGTCCGATCTCATGAGCGATCATGAGTCAACAATTTAGAGCGAAATTCCTTGTCGGGCAAGTTCCGACCTGCACGAATGGCGTAACAATCTCATGACTACTGTCTTGAGGAGGGACTCGGCGAAATTGAAATGGCTGTGAAGATGCGGCCTACTGGTAACAGGACAAAAAGACCCCGTGGAGCTTTACTGTACCTTGACACTGAAATTTATGTTTTGACTGTGTAGCGTAGGTGGGAGGCGCAAGCCGATCATGTAACACCACTCTTTGAAACGTGAGTTTCTCACTTATCTTGCTCAATCGCGAGAGAGGACACTGTCTGGGGGGCAGTTTAACTGGGGAGGTTGCTTGCTAAAGAGTACCGCAAGCGCGCAAAGGTATCCTAATTCCGGATAGAAATCGGAATGATAGTGCAAGGGCATAAGGATGCCTGACTGTGAGACTTACAAGTCCGTGGGAGGTACCGGGCTTATCGGATAAAAGCTACCCCGGGGATAACAGAGTAGTTGCACCTGAGCGTCCACAGCGACGGTGCAGTTCGCTACCTCGATAGAAAATACCCAAAACATGTCGAGGCAATAAATTTGGCTTATAACGGAGAATACCTAAATTTGAACACTTTAGGCTAACACCGTGGGAAGTCCCGCTGAGCGGGACCCCGTAGAGACTTGTTCCGCAAGGAACTTATGGTGACAAGATATCGCCATAATACGCCAACATTACTGAGCATTCCGTGGAAATAAGGAATGTCGAAGTATAAAGATATAGTCCAAACAATGAGTAATCATTGATGATCCATATACACCTTATCTAACTTCTATGTATTTTGGTCGGAAGGGTTGGTCTGTTCGCCCATTAAAGCGCTACGTGAGCTGGGTTCAGACCGTCGTGAGACAGGTCGGTCTCTATCCGTTACCAGCGTTGGAATTTTGAGGGGGGTTGATCGTAGTACGAGAGGACCCGATTGAGCCAACCGCTAGTGTTTCTGTTGTCGCCGTCAGGTGCATCGCAGAGTAGCTACGTTGGTAAGTGATAACCGCTGAAAGCATCTAAGTGGGAAGCACGCCCCGAGATTAGAATTCCTGTATAGCGCAAGCTGTACGAAGATCCCCAGCAGAAGACTGGGTTAATGGCGGGAAATGTACGCACTGCAAAGTGTTTAGTTGACCCGTTCATATGATCAAAAGAATAGCTTGATACGCTTCTCTTACTCTTCACTTTTTAAAGTTTAAAACTTTAAAAACCCAGCCCCTCGAGAAGGGCTGTGGTACTTAACAAGTGAATATTTGACACTAAAGACGTCTCGGTGATTGGAGCGGTGTGGAACCACCTTTTCCCATTCCGAACAGAGTCGTGAAACGCGCCAGCGTCGACGATAGTATGCGGGCAACTGTATGCGAAAATAGATCATTGCCGAGGCATCTTTCGTGTTAAATTACTAACCCACTTGCCAAGCAGTGTATACTATAGGTAATTATTTCTCGGTTTTCTGCCCTACGGAAAACATTTATGTTTCACTCGCTAAAATCCCGCAGGAAACTTTTTGCGATCTTTTCTCTCTTCTCCTTTGTTTTCAACATCTTTCAACCAGCTTTCCTGGCGCTTTCTTTAGCTCCGGTCATCAGCCCGACTCTCACCCATGCTGAAGATCTTCCTCCCGTTGACGCCTCTCCCGAACCCACCACTTCACCCAGCGAAAGTATCGTTCCCAGTGTCGAACCCACTCTGCACATCGAGAGCGATAGCTCCCGAGAAATGACTCCAGATGCGGAGCAATCTGGGAGTCCTTCGCCAGATATTATAGTAGTCTCTCCCTCGCTCTCCATTGATCCGTCTCCTATTGCTTCGGATACTCCTACCCCCGTTCCGACCACTGTTCCTACCAATCCTCCCGCTCCTGCCGACTCATCCCCGGCTCCTCCTGATTCTAATTCCACTATAGTAACTACAGATCCTCAGGTTGCCGAATCATCCGCCGAACTCGTATCCGTAGAATCCCAACCGATCGAAAAAATTACGCTCGCCAATGGTCAACCAATATTAGACACCGTCAACACCGATTGGAATATAGACGAAGCCGCTGGGACAGCCACAACCAAAGAATCGGTAAAGCTCGGCATTAAATATATCTTCCCTCTAGACAACAGAGTCACTGTCACTTTTAGTTCCCTCCCCGCCGACGAATCTCTCCGTAGTCCGTTAAAAATAGTCAAAGTTAAAGTTAGTGATCTTAATTTAGCTGACAGTATCAAACCATATGGCGAATATGCCTACGACATTACTACAAGCATGACAAATGGCTCATTTGACTATGATCTCACTCTCCCCAAACCAGACAATCAATCAGTTGACATTGTCTATATGGAGGATCAGAACTCTACTCCCACAACTCTAGCTGACAGTCAAACTAGCCAACAGGGTAATACGGTGAAAGCCAGTGGAATCGATCACTTCACCATCTTTGTGGTTATCAACCCTCCCTTATCAGGTGCAACATGTGTCTTAGCAGGAGCCACAACCGGAACAGGTTGTTATGCCACCCTACAGGAAGCCATCGACGCTAGTAGTAATGGAGACACCATCGAGATTCAAAGTGATCTTACAGTTACTCAACAGGTAAACGTAAACAAAGACGTCACAATCGACGGCAATGGTTTTACCATCAGTCCCTCATTCGCTTACACAAATAATTCTAACAACGCCACCTTTGGCGGCTTTGTATCAGGTGTAACTCTCAAAAACATAACAATTGACGGAACCCTCGGAACCAATTTGCACGGAATCAATATTTATACAGTCACCAACATCTTGCTCGACAATATTTCTGTTGAGAACAACGATAAGGCGGGTGTGGTTGTAAATGGATCAATAGTAACTGTAAACAATATCCTAACTTCTGGAAATGGTTGGTATGGTATTAATGTAGATCAGGGGAGTGGAGTCACGACCGAAGCCAAATTAATAATTAATGGTATAAGTTCCCACAACGAAACCGCCCACATTTATATAGACGATAAAACGAAAACCGTTTCTATAGTAGATACAAACAATCAATACGACAATACAGATCTTCACCCAGGCAATGTTCGTATTTATAATTTAATTAATCCGACTTCTAGCAATTCCTCCGCTAGAAGTCGGATTAATTAAATTATAAATACGAACATTGCCTGGGTGAAG
>Ga0075747_112_pt1 | contig 15827 bp, 17 predicted proteins | sample RifGroB1_FD_68439 | JGI IMG/M metagenome (GOLD analysis project Ga0075747, IMG submission 68439) | Microgenomates bacterium GW2011_GWB1_46_7 | reverse complement strand
CCAAAGGCCTGATGGCATGAATGTGTCCAGGTGTTCGTCCAAGCATCGCCTTCGCATCCACGCCAACCGCCACCACTTGCCCAGTCTTATGATTAACCGCCACCACAGAGGGTTCGTTAATAACAATGCCTCTGCCTCGCATATAGACAAGAGTGTTTGCTGTGCCGAGATCAATACCCACATCATGAGAAAGCCAACGTCTTATTTTTTCCCTGCCTGGAAACTTCTTTATCATTTCTTGAGTTCGGTTATGAGATGCGTCAGCGTCATTTCTTTTGTCTCGTCCGTTGCGCGATCTTTAATCTCTAGTGTTCCATCCGCCAAGGTTTTATCTCCCAGAATAACTCGCGTGGTAATGCCAATGAGGTCGGCATCAGCAAACTTTTCTCCAGCCCGCACATCGCGGTCATCAAAGAGAACATCAATACCTTCGGCCTCAAGTGTTTTATAAATCTCTTGGGCTAGGTTCTTCGTTTTTTCATCAGAACCCAGAGCAAGGAGATGCACGCGCATAGGCGAGATAGAAGCAGGCCAAACAAGACCTTTTTCATCCGCCAGCACTTCCACTACTGTGCCCATCAACCGTCCCAAACCAATACCGTAGCTACCCATAAAAACTGGTTGTTTTTTGCCTTTTTCATCAATAAACATTAATCCTAAAGGCTCAGAAAAGCGGGTGCTGAGAGTGAAAATATTTCCAACTTCTATGGCTTTCTCTTCCTTGAAATCGCTTTTTTTCAGGCCCAAATCTTTAGTAATTTCATCAGTGAATATTTCTTTGTTGATGGCAACATATTCACCATTTTTTTTCTCTTTTGTAATGTAGATGACATCTTCCCCAGAATCAGCAACTGTTTGGAATTCATGGGAAAACTTTGAGAATGAGCCGCCCGAAGCAAAGGTCAAGTAGGTTTTGTCTCCAATACCCACTCGATTAAAAATATTTCTGTAGGCCTGATCAACTTTTTTATAAAATTTTTGGTGGTCCGCTTCCGTGCGATTGAAAGAATATAAATCCTTCATTAAAAATTCCCTGCCACGAAGTATGCCTGATTTTGCCCGAAGTTCGTTTCTGAATTTAACCTGAAATTGATAAGCGGAAAAAGGCAAGTCGCGACCAAGTTCGCTGCCATTTTTCAATTTTGTTTTAAACCAATTATCAACATCTTCATCTTTCCAACGGTTCGTCTTTAACCAAATAGCGGGGTCTTGAAGGGCGGTCATGGAAACTTCTTGCCCACCAAGAGCGTTCATTTCCCCGCGAATAATTTCTTCTATTTTTTTGACAACGCGAAAACCAAACGGCAGTAAAGCATAGACGCCGGCAAATTCTTTATGAATAAATCCCGCTCGGGTAAGAAGGATAGCGTTTTTTGAAACTTCATCTTTAGGTACCTCCTTTCTTGTTTTAGTAAAAAGTTTGCTTTGTTGCATCCCGTTAGAAGCAGGTCTCGGTCAGCGAGCTCTGCTTAGTTATTTTAGTTTTATATTTTCGATCAGTTTTCATACTCTTATAAAGCTTCTATTGAAACCGTGACCGCGGCTTCTAACGGGAGCATGCGACTATTCTATCTGAAAAATCAGCTTAAAACAAAGCTAGAGAGCAGACCACCACTAGAAGATATTGGCTATATCTTGGACGGTCACAAGGACCATAAGGAAAATGAGGAGAGCGAAGCCGACAGCATTGAGGGCTCCTGTAATTTTCGCGGGAATGCTGCGGCGGCTGATGGCCTCTACCAACACGACTAAAAGTCGTCCGCCATCAAGCGCGGGAAAAGGCAGAAGATTAATGAGGGTTAAGTTTATGGAAATGAGCGCTGTCAGAGAAAGAAGATAAGCGAAGCCGAGTATGCTCGCGTCACCTACTATACCAACAAGACCTACCGGTCCCGTTAATCCTTCAAGACTAGCGCCGCCTTGTACAGCTTGCACCACAAGATTAAACAACGCCTCCGCGGTCAGAATTGTAAGTTGGAGCGAAGTTTGAAGACCTCGCCAGATGGCTTTAATGGGAGAAAGTTTTGCTATTCCAATTTCGTCCATGGATACACCAATGACGGGCTTTTGGAGCGATTGACTAAATTCGGGGATAATCGGTATTTCAAGTAATTCTTCGCCTCTCTTTACGGACAAGAGAACCTTCCTGTCAGAACTCGCTATGAAATCGGCTTTAGCCTCGGCATTCATGCTTATTATTTGCTCGCCTCTAGAGACAAAAAGAATGGTGTCTCCAGCTTTAAGGCCGGCTGTTTTGGCGGGTGAGCCGGGCAGGACGGAGGTTACAACCGTCTGCGCATTCTCAACAGGTAGTGAAGAAGTAGCGGACGAAGGCATGCCAATGACAAACCCAAGTGAAATTAAAAGCCAAGCGAAAAGAAAATTCATAGCTACTCCCGCAACGGTTACCAAGGCTCTTTGCCAGGCCGGCTTGGCAAAAAACAGTTTCTTCCTAAGCATTGGATTAATCTTCTCCCACAAACTAGGATCCTCTTCTTCCCCAGCCAAACGTACAAATCCTCCAATTGGCAGCCAGTTTAAACTAAACTCCGTCTCTCCCCACATTCCCAATTTAACTGCTTTCGGCGGCAACCCAATCCCAAACTCCTCCACCTTAATCCCAAACAACTTTGCTACCAAAAAGTGTCCCAATTCATGCAATAAAACCAGAAGTGATAAAACTAGAATCGTCGTCACCGCTCCGATTATACCCTACAAACAGGTAATCGCCAGAACCCTTACATTTTCTCCCGTTTTCCCACTGACTCCCTTTACCAACACTTCGACTGTCTTACTCGGATCTCTCAGATAATCCTGTTTCAATAACTCTTCCACGCTCGCCGGCTTCATCGAAGCCACCTGCATCGCTAGTTCCTTCCCGAGTTTCTGGAAATCCTCTGTTTTGGCAACAAAATCCGTTTCACAAGCTAGTTTTACCAACGCTCCCACTTTCCCATTGAAATGCACGTAGGCAAACACATGACTAGCTCCCGTCTCTCGATCAGCTTTCTTCTCTGCTTTAGCGAGTCCTTGCGCTGCAATCAATTTCTTGGCCTTTTGGACATCTCCCTTACTCTCCGTCAAGGCTTTTCTCACCTCCATCACTCCCGCTCCGGTCTCCTCACGTAGCTCTTTGATTTGTTCCATGGTAATTTTCATACTTTCCCCTTTGCTTGGTCCTTGGCCAACTTGAGTCCTTTTTCGATGGCTTTTGACACTGATTCAAGGAGCATGACCACAGCTTTCAAAGCATCGTCATTGGCAGGAATTACTTTGGTAATAAAAGTCGGATCACAGTTGGTATCGCAAATTGCGACAATTGGGATTTCCTTGGCAATTGACTCTGCCATCGCAGTATTCTCGCGGATCGGATCCACGATAAAGACCAAGTCAGGCAGTTTGGTGAGCAGTACTACTCCCCCATACATCCGTTCCAGTCTATCCATCTCCCGTTTCAAAATCACTTGCTCTTTTTTGGTGTATTTCTTGTAATCACCCGCTTCAAATTTTTTCTTCATCTCCACCAACTTGGCAATTCGATTTTTGATTTGTTCCCAGTTGGTAAACAAGCCACCCACCCACCGGTTGGCGATGTAAGGAACCCCCAATCGCTCAGCCTCGGCTTTAATGGTCGGTGCAGCCTGGCCTTTGGTTCCAACCAGCAAAATCTGCCCACCCTTAGCAATTGCTTCGGTCAAATACTCACAAGCCTCTCCCAACTTCTCTCTGGTTTTCACCAAGTCAAAAATCTGTACTCCATTTTTGATGGCATACACATATTTATCCATTCGTGGGTTACGTCTCTTCACCGAATGCCCAAAATGCATTCCGGTTTCTAACATGTCCTTTAACTCAGGAAGATTGGTTGATTCACTCACTTTGCCTCCTTAAACTTCTCCAGGGGCCTGAAATCAGGAGGTCTCCCCTAGATGTAAATTTTGTAACTCTGGAATTATATCACAAACCCTATTCATGGGGCTCAAACTTCTCCCGCTCACCAAGCTCTGGTGGTTTTAAAAGTTCTTCAATTAACTGATCATACTCGGGTGTTCCTGGAGATACCCCCCTTGACTCAATCGCTCTTCTCATCCAACCAGGAATAATTTGGATTGCGTCAGGCGGCAATGGCGTCCAATCATATCTTACTTTTTCTGACATAAATATCCCCTAGATTCTCCATCAAACAAGCTATTGTAACAGGCCCTACCCCATTTGGTACCGGCACCGCCACCCTCGCTTTCGCATACACTTCTTTGGTCATATCTCCCTGTGGCGCCCCTACATCTATCGCCACAATCCCTGATCGTACCATCTCCCCCGTAATTAGCCCAGGTTTCCCCACACAGCTAATCACTGTATCAGCCTGTGCCAGATCACCCGCCAAATCCTTGGTCTGGCTGTTCACTGCCACTGCTGTTACTTCATGTTTCTTGCTTAACCAGGCGATCAATGATTTTCCCACCGCTCCCGTCCCCCCCACCACCACAATTTCCCTTTGCCACAGTCGGTCATCCGCCACACTCTCCATGATGCTAATAATTGCTCTCACCGTGGCCGGCATAATCCCCGATTCTTCACTCCGCAGTCCATCTACATCTTTGGTCAGGGGGATAGCCGCCAATACTTCCCGTACTTCGTTTTCCTTTAAACCTGGAATCGGTAGTTGTACCATTAGACCCGTTACCTCCGTGTATTCTCCAATTTCTCGTACCCTCTTTTCTAATTCCTCTTTCCCAATTCCTGTGTCCAACCTTACCACCTCAAACTCCACTCCTACCCGTTTGGCCGCCTCACTTTTGAGCCGCGTATATAGCTCGCTTGCCGGGTCACTCCCCACCAACACACTCACGATTTTGGGTTTTGTCTCCATCTCAGAAACTCTTTGCCGAATCTGCTCCTCTATCTCAACTGCAAATCTTTTACCATCAAATAACATACCTACGGATTATACCGTGTTTATTTAACTACCTGGCAAATTACCTCACTCTCGGCATACTTGCGATCTATCAGCTTGACCACAAACCGCTCCACTTGGGGGAAAAGCAGGAAAATACTCATCGCCGCCATCCGCATTCTGGCTTCATAAATCTCCAGAAACATCTTGGTAAAAATCTCCCGATAACTACTGCCTTGTTTATACTCTGCATGAAAACTCTCCGGCACCCAAATCTTCCCGTCCCCCTTCGTAAAACTACCGAATTTCTCTTCCAACTGTTCAACCTCAAAATCCAACTGCCACTCTAGAGCCTTTGGCGCCATCGCCCAGGAGCTTCGCACGATTAGCGCATTGAGTAAGATATGGACATCTTCTTCCAAAGCATTGTTAGCAATCCCGCTCGCATACGAGCGATCCCCAATCCTATCCCGTCCGACATGCATCTTATCTGCTGCAACCAGTGCCCACTGCAACGGTATCCCTGCCCCCAAGTTTACCCCTAAATCCGCTAGCATTGGCTCTTCGTGAAAGAGAATTGTGTACAAAACAGCTCTCCATTCCGCTTCGTGCAATTTTGTATTAGCAAATAGCCGCGTAAGTAGCCAAGCCGAGTACATGGAATGCTCTTTTCGATCGCACAAATTCCCCAAATCATGGGTCATCCCGACCAAAGTTAATAAGTTCTCACTTTTACTCTCGTACCATCCTCCTTTGTTCCCATAGCTCTTCCCCGCTCTAGCTAATAGTTCGATGGCCGTTCCCGTCACCCACAGAGTATGCCTATCGGTATGATCATTAAATCCGTGTGGCAACTCCAGGTCAAGCACGGGACCCACATAATTCCACGTTTTCCCTAGCCCCCGATACAAATACGCCAGTGACTCCCCTTTGCCTGACAAATGTAAGTATTCCCCAAAATCAAACAATTGTTTTACCTTCGGCACGCGATGATTAGTCAAAAACGGGAAATCGTCCTTTTGGTACTCGATCCCCGCCGAATGAAAGTACTCCCACAAACCCACTCCGTCTGCCCTTCTCATCTCGTCACTACCAAGAAAGGGAGAGTGAATATCTATATTCCATTTGGGTACCGACTGATTTATCACCCCCTCATTCTACAGGACACACCAAACAGTGTATTTATGGTAGGCGCACAAATTTCGTGCGACTGCCAGTAAACCATAAGCTATAATGTACCCATGTCCAAACTACAACAAACCGATCCCGAGATCTATGCCCTGATCCAAGCCGAAGAGAAGCGTCAAACCGACGAACTAGCCATGATCCCCAGCGAAAATATTGTCAGCGAAGCAGTCAAAGAGGCCGTCGGCAGTGTTCTCATGAACAAATACAGCGAAGGCCAGCCCGGCAAACGTTACTACCAAGGTAACGGCAACATCGACGCAATTGAATCCCTCGTGGAACAACGCGCCCTCCAAGTTTTTGGCCTCGATTCAAAGGATTGGCATGTCAACGTCCAGCCAGTGACCGGGAGTATAGCCAATTTTGCCGTCTATGCCGCACTTTTATCCCCCGGCGACCGTATGCTTGCCATGTCCCTCTATGACGGTGGTCATCTCACCCACGGCTGGAAATTGCCGGATGGCAAACCCATTAGTTTCACTTCCAAAATCTATGATACCTACTTCTACAATGTCGACCCCCAGACCGAAGTTTTTGATTATGCGCAGATTGCCAAAATTGCCGCTCAGGTTAAGCCCCAAATCTTAATTAGTGGTGGCACCGCCTATCCTCGCGAAATCGATTATGCCAAGATGCGCGAGATTGCCGACTCAGTCGGAGCTATCTACATGGCTGATGTCGCCCACGAGGCGGGCTTAATTGCCGGTGGAGCCAACACTTCTCCCTTCCCCCACGCCCATGTTGTCACTATGACTACAAGGAAGACGCTTCGCGGCCCGATCGGCGCGATGATCTTCGCCAGCAAAAAACTTTTGGGTGACAGCGTTGCCGAGAAAATCGATTTTGCTGTCTTTCCCGCCCTCCAGGGTGGACCCCAAAACCACAGTATTGCCGGGATTGGCGTGGCTCTCCACGAAGCCTTGCAGCCCGAATTTAAAACCTATGCTCAGCAGGTAGTGAAAAACGCCCAGGTTCTAGCTGCTGAACTTAAAAAGGCCGGCTTCCATGTCGTCTCCGGCGGCACCGATAAACACCTGATCCTTCTGGATTTGCGCAACAAAGGTATTTCCGGCAAAGACGCTGCTCTCGCTCTTGAAAAAGTTGGGATCATTACCAACAAAAATACCGTGCCCGGGGAAACCGGCAAACCCTGGAACCCCTCAGGTCTCCGTCTCGGCACCCCGGCTGTTACTACCCGCGGCTACACCGAAAAAGACATGCTCGAAGTTGCGAAGAAAATTATTGCTACGCTTTCACCCTCTAATTAGTCACCCTGTTCATAATTAACCTGGTCGTCTCTTCCACACTAAATCTCTTTGTATCCACTGTCATGTCGTACAACAAGCGATTTAGATATGACCTCCCCCCATAACGATCTGTAAACACTCGCAAATTACTCGCTTCTCGTTCATTAGTAACATACCGCGCCTCAGCTAGATCTTTATATAATTCAGGGTCCCGTGCAAATATCCTTCGAACTCTCTCTTCCGCGCTACACACCAATAAAACCTTTAACACTCCCGGCAAATTATTTACGACTGCCACCAACCCCGCCACCCTCCCTTCCTCAATCGTTCTCCCCTTCTTCATTTCTTCTATCATCATTTGGTCAATTCCATCGTGGACACTGTCACCCGCTAATTCCGCCCCATAACTGCTCATCCCATTCCGCTCACACCATATTCGGTATAACTCTCCCGCTCCAAACACCTCCCATCCCAACTTACTACCCAACTCACGTGCAATCGTCGTTTTCCCGCTACCCGCTTCTCCCGCAATTGCGATCGATTTTATCTGCTCTAGGCTCATATATTATCTACTGCTTAATGTTCCATTAATCATCCCGCTTGCAACCATTACTAGAGTCTCATTCACCCAACGTACACCATGTCCACTTTTCATCTCATCCTGTAATATTTTAATTACCCCACTAGCTCCACTTATACAAGTCGGAATAAATTCTGTTCCCTCAAAAGTCCAAACTTCTATAAAAGCCTCAGCATCATGCTTATGTCCTTTAACTTCACAATTAAACAGCCCGGGAGGTGACTCACGGTTAAAATAACCCTCTTGCTGATCCGAACCCAACAGCGAAGGACCTTCCTTTTTCGACATCCCAAGATTATAGGATATTAATTAACAATTTTCAAGTTCTTTGCGACCATCTCGACCAACTTTGTTCGAGCCTTCTCCTCATGCGCAAAATCCAGCTTATCCGTCTCCACCACCAACACATTATAATCTGGGTGAACCGTAGCTCCCGCCAGCCACTCCCGATTAACTTGTTTCATCATCAAAAAATAAGTTGGATCTACCGTCTCAAACTCTCGCCGTGACTCATGCGCTCGACGGATCAACTCTTCATCCCCTACTGCCAAATAAACTAATAAGTCAGGAGCCGGAGCTACCTTCCAATCTAGTTGCCGGAAAAAATGCTCGTATTCCCCAAAATGTGCTTCGCTCATTCTCCCAAGCCTTCGATTAGTCTCGGCATAACAAAAATCCATTTCCGGGGATACATCTTGAATCAGCACTTTAGCATCAACCTTTTTGCTTACCTGCTCCCATTTTCGCTGGACAAACCATTTTTGTGATTCCAAAAAATTCTTCTCTGGGTCGGCATAACTTTCTTTCAAGTACGGATTGTGCTGCCAATCCTCATAACTTTCCAAAACCCTATGTCCCCGTTTTCTCAATCCTTCCCCGATTACTTTGACTGCCGTGGTCTTCCCGACTCTCATCGAGTCTGCCATCACCTCAATGCGAATTCCCTCCTGCTTTTGCCTCACCCGTGGGTATACTAAGTGATTATTTTTTCCCATATTTGCTAATTGACAACAAACATACTTGCTCGATTAAGTAATTCGTGAGCAAAAATATTTTTCAAATTAGATAGGTCAACTCTTTCCCCACTCATCAATTTAGGAGCCTGCAATCTCGTCAACACTGTCTCGCCCAAAAACCCTTGAGCCAAATGAGGAATCTGGCTATCCGCATTGCCGATCGAGCGGCGGATCTCCTTCATAAACCCATCTCCTCTCACCCAGGGTAGTAAACCCGAATCCCGGTGCTGAAAATTTACTTCCGTTTTTAAGATCATTATTTCTGCCAAATCCATTCCCAATGCCGCCGTTCTCGCGATCATTTCATTAATGAGTGGTTTATCAATATATTCCGAGCGTCCCATCAAAGCTGCCATCACTTCCTCACTATTAGGATCGTTCGGGCAAGACCGCCTCATTTTGCCAACTACAAATACGAGTACATCTGCCATCTCATTTGCCACATTCCAATAGTCCTTCGCTCGTTCTCGTTCATACCAAGGTAAATGTTTATCTTTTAACAAAACTAGCTCATGTTCCAATGGTTCCTTCTCTTTCACTTCCCTTAGCTCATCATTAATTAACGATTGAATATCTCCCAATCCAGGTATTTCTCTCAATTCGCGCTGTAAATCATCCCAAGTAACCAGTGCGCTCACTGCCAAGTCCAACCTACCCCTCAACGCCGCTGATTTTGCCTCTAGTGTCGGCAACCTGCCAATCTTATATAACTCATGCTCAAATCTCGGCCTATTAACATCTATTTTCCCCAAAAATTCTGCCACCAAACTCATACTTATCCACTATACCGAGCTTTATCACTCCCCCACAACCTCTCAAAAATAATCACACCTACTCAGTTTTAGTTTTTTATAATATCGTACGTCGGAACATTCAACCACGTTTCTTCAAGAGCAAACCCAAACCCGTTCCCACCAATACGATCAAGCCAACATATTCGAGTAACTGTGGCCAGTAAAAAATTATTACTTCTGAGTTTTGATTTTTGAGTTTTGAGTTTATTTCCCATCCATTCGCCCAGCCATCAACTTTTACGTGGCTAAACTTTTGCACTTTGAACTTTGAGTTTTCAGTTTTTATTGCCACCCATCCCGCATCATATCCCTGAGATAACTTGATTAGTCCCTGCCCCTCTACTTTTACTTTGTACAACCACGTCCCCGTCTTACTTACCTCTATTATTCTGAGATTATTATCAAGTGTTTGATTAGTTATCAGTTTTGTTCCTGCTATCTGCGATAGTGGCAACCATCTCACCTCTACTGGTTCCACAATATTTTCTGTCCTTTGTCCAAAACTCCGCGTCTCAATATTTAGGGTATAAAACCCGTCCCAGCTCCAAGGCAGCATGGTAAAGGCCTGATCAAACTCACTCTTCCCTAACAAATACTCCAAATCATTTCTTTTTGATCCCGTATTCCACAGGAAAAACTTGACGCTTCTCCCCTCAATGTTCTCCCCTCTCACTCTCATCAAATACGGGAGGCGCGGATCCAGCTCACTCATGACCACATAATCACACACAGCTCCTCTTTCGTCCGCTATGTACACATTCCCGCTCTTCTCTGCCATCCCCCGGCTTAGGACATCACAATTTCCGATAGTTCCCTGCCCACTCCTCCCAAAATCATACACAAATGGCTCTCCCCCAACCTCCACTATTACCCTGGAATCTAACATCTGGAATCTAAAATCTTGTCTGTACTCACTCCACTCCTCATTCTCACTCACCCTCGCCACAATATAGTTTTTCCCCTCTTCTGGTTTCTCCTTCCCCCTAAATACTGGACCATCTAAGTCGTTTACTTTGTACGCTGGCAGTGGCACTTCGTCCTGATAATTAATCCGCACAATTTGCCCCACTTCCCACCCCGGCACCACCAATTCTTGACCTTGTTCTACTTTGTTAGCGGTAATCTGTAGGCTATTATCCTGGTACTCTACTCCCGTGATCTCTTCCCTCATCAGTCCTGCAAAAGGAAAAATTATTCCTCTCTCCGAGTTTTCTGAGTCTTCTGAGTTTTCCGAAATATACGTCCCCACTTCCTCATACACTACATCCCTCCTCACTTTGGCTGTATCTGCCTCGACCCACGTATATTCTCTTGGCGTGCTTACAAAACCAGTCTCTTCTCCGGTCTCCCACACCGTCAAAGCTCCTTCGCGGAATGTCTGTTTCCACCCTAGTTGCTCAGCAATTTTTTTCGTTTCCTCTATCCTGAGTATTGTCGCATCTTGCCCCGGCGCAATTACACTCTCATCCAGTAGTACATATCCCACATCGTATTTATCTAGCACCCTCCTCACTCTCCCCGTCTCTTCTCTATACAGCGCATCACTAAACTCATTATAAAATCCCTCGTTATACGGGCTCCACACATCAAAAGCCCGGTCTAATATTGGTTGTTCTATCCCATACCACAAAAATCCACTCCCGGAATACCCCCAATCATGTACCTGCCATCCCCACATCCAAGCACTAGGTAAATATACAACTCGTCCACTCTTATTTTCTTTGTCAAAGAATCGGTACAACAGTCTGTATTCATCAGGGAATTCCACCTTCATCGAATCAAACACTAAACTTCCCTGGAAAACTGGCCACACAATATAACCAGAAACTCCAATTATAAAAACAGCCAAAATATTTACTGCCAATTTTTTCCTTTCCAAAACCTCCACAATTACGCCCAAACCCATAGCCAGTACCATTGCCATCACCGCTGACCATTTAGTAAACACCGACCTAAACATCTCTCCAAAAAAAGGGACTTTTCCGATCAGCCAACTATATACAAATCCAATTGGAGGATTATTAGATGCCAACATAAAATATGTCAGTCCAAAGACCAATATAACCCACGAGCTTATCCGCTTTTTTATCACCCCCATCACGGTCCCAAAAATACTCAACCCAGCTACCAATAGATTCAGTAAGCTGGCAATATTATCACTCACCCATCCTTGCCAAACCTGCAGTAGTCTCCCCCAACCATTACCTTTCCACTCAAGATATTCTAGCCAGAATCCACGCATCGACAATACATCTCTCCACCCACCCATTGCTTCATTCATATGAGCAGTTTCTGGTGAGGCAACGCTGTTAATTTTTGACATTCCTACCACACCTGCATTACTCACCACAAAATACATAACAGGTAGTAACCAAAATGCATTTACCATAAATACAACTGTCCATCCAGTCAAAACTCTTTTCCAGTTAGTACTCAAATATGTCAAAGAAATTATTCCCAGTATTAGCACATAAACCACAAACAATGTCTGTACATAAAAAGCCGTCGTAGCCAGTATCGAAACTCCCAAAAATTTGAGTAAATCACGTCTGTTCCCCTCTTTTAGATATCTCGTAAACATAGAAATTAGCCACGGCAAAAATCCATAAAATCCACTAAATGATTCGTAAGGGGTGTAAAAATACTGGACAGTCGCCAAATTAAGTAGATAAAAAGCGCTAGTAACCAAACTAGCCGATTCACTCCACTTCCACAGTTTCATTGTCAAATACCACATCCCTATCGGGCCGAGTGCCAACATCCCCATGTGCCACACCCATCGCAAATAATTGCTAGGCACTACAAAACTCACTATCCAAAGCAGAATTGTCCTAGATAAATCAGCTACATGACCCATCCCACCTAGGTGACCCAAACCTCGAAATTCTTGCCACACAACACTCAACCCCCTACTTATTTCCAACTTAAAGTTAATTTCTGGGTGCAAGTTATCCCACCCCGACAAATACTCGTTAACACCAATTCTATTTTGAAATATTACAGTTCCAAGGATCAGTAAAAAAATTATCTTCCGCCAGCTTAGCCATCTCAACAGTTTTTTCATCTTAGATTTAGTATATTACCTCACCAACCATGTAGCTATAGCAGCCGTCATTCCAGCCAATCTCAATTGTATTTGTCTTGTCGTATATCTCCCGGTACTTAAAACTAGCGTCTTTACATCCCCAACCTGACTCATCCTGATCAGGTGAAACAACGGATAAATAATCACATTAGGCAATATTCCTACGATCATTTGTTGCATTAACCCCATAACCTGCCCTCGCAAGTTTGGTACATATCCATACTTCTTGACCGCCCTACTTCTCACAGCAATCGTGTCATAGAATGTCTTCTTAGGGTTGCGTAGTGAAAGAGAGTCATTGTGGATACGATATTGGAGAATAGTGTCAGGTAAGTTGGCGAGTTGACCGTATTGAGCCAAAAAAAACAATAGTTCTAGGTCATGTGCTAGTACCACATCAGAGTGATAGACAAGTTTGTGTTTCCCTAGTAGTTTTGTATTTACCATAATAGTCGGGTGTTGTACAGGGTTATATTGGTATAGAGCCGAATAAATTTGGGTGTGAATTAAAGGAAAGCTTTTCTCTCCAATACTTTTACCCAAACTATCGATCAGCTCACACTGCCCCCCGACCGCAATCGCCTCAGGATTAGATAGTAAATAATTCACTTGTTTTTCAAATCTATCTACAATTGCAATATCATCCGCGTCCATACGGGCTATGAGTTTTCCACGAGCTTTATCTAAAGCGAGATTTGAAGCATAGCTAGCTCCTCTATTTTTATCATAACTAATTACCTTGATACGCTTATCAGATTGTGCAATTTTTCGCACTACAGAAAGCGTATTATCAACCGATCCATCGTTTACTACTATTAGTTCCAAGTTTGGATATGTTTGAGCTTGGATACTGCCGACCGCTTGCCCTACAAATTTATCCGCGTTGTATGCAGTCATTATGACACTGACTAGTGGGTGCAATTTTTTATTTTGCATATCCACCTTCCGAAATTAGTGTCACATAAGCAGATTTTGCGAGCATCATATTCAATTTTTCTGGTGTATAGTCGCACTTTATCTTGAGTCGCTCATCCATGATTTGACCTATCTTTAGCCCACAAGACTTTAAAATTTTGGTCAAATCAATCGCAGAATACCCGAGCTTTTGTAATGCTTCTGGGTTACACTCGCAGATCACTGTGATTTTCTTTTGGTTGCGGATCATGGTTTTAGCGCCTTTTAGCACCATCACCTCCGCCCCTTCGACGTCGATTTTGATCAGATTAATTTTTTGTATTCTTTTTGCCTTCATCCAACCATCCATCGTCATCGTTTTCACACGCAAATTACCCCTTCTACTCAACCCATTCTCCCCAGGATTAGCCCTATCTTCACTAAACCGGTGCAAACCATCAGTATCACTCAAGGCAACTTGCACTATCACAACATTCTTATGTCCAGCTACATTTTTTGTTAAATATTTCCAATTTGTCTCACAAGGTTCAAACCCTATTACCCTCCCTTTATTCCCCACCAATTCAGCTAATTGTTTGGTAAAATATCCCACATTCGCACCTATATCTACAGCTATCACACTCTGTTTCACGTTTGTTTGTAGGTAATCAGTCAAAAGCGGTTCGTACTTACCGCGCGTCCGTAACATCAGCCCTAAGCCCGCATCACGTGCCGACACTATCAGATTCTTTCCATAACCTGTGTTTACAGTTATTGGTGAATCTTTTTGAATCATGGCAAATACATACTTAAATAGCCACAACAAAAAGGGAAACTTCTTGTCCATTCCCCTTCCGCCAAATATCATATTAATTTTTTCTAGTATCTTCTCCATATCGCCTTTGAGCACACAAATTATTATGTACTCAAGAAGCGAGGCGTGTAGGTATAGTTTCCGATTAAGGAAAGATACGATACATTCTCGCTAGTGGTCGTAAAACCTAAGTTGTAAATAAAAACTGGAGGCAGCCCATGTGCGACAAATGTCGACAGGTTATGCAAGTTCGCGTGAGCGACTGCATGTGGGTGGCTGAGTTTGGTCACTCCAGTTTTCTTCGGTTTGCTAGACCGGTTACTGCTTCTGTGAAAAGCGGGTGAGGATAGGAAACTTCGCAGCGTCATCCGGAAGGATGATTGTCAAAGTGTCCATCTCACCATCGCGTTCCAACAGTTGTCGGGATTGATCAGCCAAATTGGCTTTAACGTCAGCTATGCTGCCGCCAAAATACCAACCTGTACCACCTTTGTGACCCGAAAGCCACGCGACCGTGTGGGGACGAACCGCAAACACTGCCCGATGGGAAGTGCCATTGGAGTCAACCCACCAAGTTTGTGCTACCACCCAGCATGTCTCATCGAGACCGCCAACTGGAGCTTCTCCATAGCTTGCACCGGAGACTTGGTTGTCATTCTGCCAAGAAGTGACACCATGATTGCGACAATCTGCTGTTCCCAAATCAACGGGAGCATTCAGCGGCTGTGCAGTCGGCACAGAAGGTGAGCCGGGGTTGGGGAGGCATGCCGACAACAGGGCAACAATCACGAACAGGGGGATCAAGATCTTTTTCATGGGAATCTCCTAAAACTCATTACTGAGTCTTCCAACTCTCGCGCACACGGAATGCGACGATGAGCAGGGTGAAAATCACGACAAGGGCAAGCACAACACCGTAGCCAACAAATGGCGCTACAAAGACAACCATCACATAGACGGCGGTCAATATGTAGGTGAGCCACGCGGCTTTACGGGAAAAGAGCTTGCCACCAGCCCAATCATTGGGAAGAGACTGCAGGAAGGCGAAGCCTACCAACAAAATCCCAATGAACTGAGCAACCGGACCTGGCGCCAACCATGAGGCTGGGTCTAACAACCAACTCGTAACATTTTGTTCCATCTTACTTTCTCCTTTTCTCAATTTTTTTCACCAAATAATCTGGTGTACCTTGCCAATAATTTTTGTGATTATTTACAAGCAAAGTACACCAGACCAAAGGTTACTCAATTTTCAAAAAGAAGCTCCTGTTCGTTCCCATTTATATACAACTTATTTAGCGATTGTCATGCTTTCGCA
>Ga0075747_119_pt1 | contig 17184 bp, 17 predicted proteins | sample RifGroB1_FD_68439 | JGI IMG/M metagenome (GOLD analysis project Ga0075747, IMG submission 68439) | Microgenomates bacterium GW2011_GWB1_46_7 | reverse complement strand
TCCTATCGACTTGATCGCGTGAAAACATTTTTTAACCCTACCATTGATCCCCAGGGGAGTAGTTATCATATCCGGCAAGTTCTCCTCGCTCTTGGCTCAGGAGGCATGACGGGCGTGGGAATTGGTCGCTCACGTCAAAAATATGAATATCTTCCCGAAGCCACCACCGACTCTATTTTTGCGGTCGCCGGTGAAGAACTTGGCTTTATCGGCGCTGGCTTATTGATCCTCGCCTTCCTCTATTTACTCTCCCTAATCTTTCAGTTAGCTACCCACACTCACGATTCCTATAGCAAAGTCTTAGTTGCCGGGGTAGGAGCATGGTTTAGTCTCCAATTCATTCTCAATTTAGCTGCCATGGTCGCCTTAACTCCCCTAACCGGTGTCCCCCTCCCTTTGGTCAGTTATGGTGGTAGTGCCTTAGTCACCATGCTAGCTGGTATCGGGATCGTTCTTGCGGTCGCCCGTACCGAGAAACTCTAATTACTCGGTTTAGGTATAGTATTACAGTATGCGTCGTATTGTCATTACCGGCGGTCACCATAATGCCGCCTTGGTTGTCGCTCTTCTACTTACGAAACAAGGAATTCAAGTGGAGTGGATCGGTCATCGCCACAGTAGCCGCGGTGATCAGCTTGATTCCGCCGAATATCTCGAGGTTACTGCCTCCGGCTTATCCTTCCACGATCTAACTGCTGCCCGCCTCATCTTTAATTTACGCGAAATTATTCTGGCTCCGCTCGGTTTAGTGCGGGCGCTTTACTTGCTACGTACCCTTCGACCTGACGCGATTCTCTCTTTTGGCGGCTACTTAGGAGGCACAGTTTCTTTGGCTGCCTATGTTCTAGGGTTACCCATTTATCTTCACGAACAAACCAGTTCGGCCGGCCGAGCCAACAAACTTATCGGGCGCTTGGCCAAGCGGATCTACCTTACCTGGGCAGATTCCGCTCGTTACTTCCCAGCTGTTAAGACCAAGGTGGTCGGTTTACCCCTTCGCCCCTCCCTCCTTTCACCCACGCGCAAGTCTTTTTTTGCTCGCCATAAGCCGACTCTGATTGTTATGGGTGGCAAACTCGGAGCCCATTGTCTCAATCAGTTTATTTTCACTCATCTGACCGAACTATTGTCCCACGTCAACATTATCCATCAGACCGGAACCAACTCGGTAACTGGCGATTACGATCACGCCGTTAGCCTCCAAAACTCTTTGGGTTCGCTCTCTGATTGCTATCTCCCTGTAGGTTACATCGCCGAAAGCGAAATTGGCACCTATTTAAAGAGTGCCGATTATTATTTCGGCCGCTCCGGTGCTCATATTTGTTATGAACTCGGTCTATTGGGTTTGCCCGCCATTCTGACTCCTTTAACCATTACCCATGATCAGGAACAATTCCGTAATGCCCGAATTTTGGTCAAAGCTGGTTTGGGGATTATCTTGGCTGAGTCCTCTCTCACTCTGCCACACTTTGTAACCGAGCTCAAAGCTCTAGCTAGTCTTACTCCCGCCCCCCTAAAGCTTCCCAAAACTGCCGGCTCTACTTTGGTTCGTGATTTTGTGTCTAACTTGTATGGGACTTAACAAAGAATTTCTTCCCACCCGTTCACGTTACCTGGTGATTACCCGGGATTACCTGCTTCCGTTATTATTTATTATCTTTGGTTTATTCCTTTGGTGGTTAAGTTTTTTCTCTCCCGCCTTTACTCTTCAAAACATTATTTGCCAACTCGATTACGAACCCTGCACCGCCGCAAAATTTTGCCCCACACCCTAGCTCTTTCTCTTCAATCCGTTTACCCGACAGTCGCCGCCAAACTCGAAACTGAGGCCACCTGGATTATTTTTGATGAACAGTTCAGAGTAATCGGAACTAGAACGGTTGATCCCAATGTTCCCACCCTGACTGCCAGCTCGTTAACCAATCTGGTAGTTGGTTCAGCTCCTCAGGATCAGACTCTGCTTGACGCGCTCAAGCTCACTCGCGCTCTCAGCGCTGCCATTCCCAATATTCAGGGGATCAAAATTGTTGATTCTTTGATCTACCTCTCTCTCCCTGATTATCGGCAAGCCATCATGAGCACTGAGCTTCCCCAGGCTACCCAAATTCAATCCTTGCAGGCCGTGCTTGCGAACGCTACAATTCTTTCAGGGATTAGCACTATTGATGTGCGCTTCTCCCAGCCTGTGTTAAGATGAAAATGTATGAAGAAGTCAACCCAACTTACGGCCGTCGATATTGGTACCAGCAAAATTACCTGTGTTATTGCGACCGTCGGTGAAGAAGACAATAGTCTGCGGGTAGTCGGGGTTGCCAGTGTTCCCAGTAAAGGTATTAGGAAAAGTCAGGTAGTCGATATCGAAGATACCATCGAAGCCGCCACCGACAGTGTTGAAATGGCCGAACGGATGGCCGGCCTCGGTGTGCGCGAAGGTACCATCTCGATTTCCGGGATTCATATTGATTCCCAAAATAGTAAAGGTTTGGTGGCTGTCCAAAATCCGGATAGCGAAATTACTGCCGATGATGTTGATCGCGTGGTTACCGCCGCCAAAGCCGTCCCCCTCGAAACCGCCCGTGAAATTCTTCACGTCGTCCCTCGTTACTACCTGGTTGATAATCAAGAGGGGATTCGTGACCCGGTCGGGATGTCAGGGGTGCGCTTGGAAGCTGAGGCTCATTTGATTACCGGCTCCATCGTTAACACCAAAAATTTAACCAAAGTCATGAGCGAAATCGGAGTCGATACAAATATGGTGACCTTTGCAGGTTTAGCTTCGGCAACCGCCACCTTAACCGACACCGAGAAAGAACTGGGGGTTGTCCTCGTCGATATTGGCGGTGGTACTACCAGTCTTTGTGTCTACGTTGACGGCGCCCTCTCTCACTCAGCCGTAATTCCGGTTGGCGCCAAAAATATCACTAATGATTTAGCAATCGGTCTCAGGCTTTCTCTCGATACTGCCGAGATTATTAAACGAAACCTAACTCCCGAGGGTGGGAGTAACAAAGTCCTTGATCCCAAAAATCCCCAAAGCAAAAAACAAGCTGATGAGATTGATCTCCACAAACTGGGGTTAAAAGATGCTCCCCGCAAAATCTCCCGCAAAGCGGTAATCGAAGGGATTATTCGTCCTCGCCTCAATGAACTTTTCGAGTTGATCAAAGCCGAGCTCATCAAAGCTGGGGTAGGGGGCAAAACTCCCGCTGGCCTAGTTTTAACCGGTGGGGGATCCCTAACCTACCAAATTGACGATGCCGGTAGAAAAATTCTCGGCCTCCAGTCTCGGATTGCTTATCCTGTCGGTTTAACCGGTCTGGTTGACGAGATCAAATCGCCCGAATTTTCGACTGTGACCGGGCTTCTTCTCCTCGCTAAGCGGGACAATCATCCCAAATCCACTCCCACTTTCCATCTACCCAAACTTTCTTTCAACTTGCCTGGCAAAAACTCGGGGAAAAAAATCCTTGATTTCATCAAATCATTTCTGCCGTGATATACTAAAAGTAGTTTTCCCTGCCCAAGGTTATTTTAAGGTGCTACAATTGGTGACTCTATGGGCCTAGTCAAACCGGATATCAACAGTATTGCCAAGATCAAAGTGATCGGGATCGGTGGTGGCGGGAACAATGCGGTCAGTAGCATGATCACGACCGGTAAAATCAAAGGTGTCGAGTTTGTGGCCGTCAACACTGATAGTCAGGCCTTGCTCAATAATCCTGCCGGAGTCAAACTTCAAATCGGAGAAAACTTAACCAAAGGCTTGGGTAGTGGGGCTGATCCGGAGATTGGTCATCAAGCCGCCGAGGAGTCTCGGGAAAAAATTAAAGAACTTCTAGTTGATACCGATATGGTCTTTATTACCGCTGGAATGGGGGGTGGTACCGGAAGTGGTGGTGCTCCACTTGTCGCCGAACTCGCCAAAGAAGCTGGGGCCCTAACCGTGGCGGTTGTCACCAAACCCTTTGCCTTCGAAGGTATTCGTCGGATGAGTGTGGCCGATGATGCTCTCGAAGAACTCAAAGAAAAAGTTGATACCCTCATTGTGATCCCCAACCAAAAACTACTGGATGTCGTCGACAAAAAAATGACTCTCCAAGAAGCTTTCCGGGTCGCCGATAGCGTCTTAGGGCAGGGGGTCCAGGGAATTTCTGATTTAATTACTGTCCCGGGGCTAATTAACGTTGATTTCGCGGATGTCAGAGCCATTATGACCGATGCTGGTACTGCCTTGATGGGTGTTGGGATGGGGACCGGCGAAAATCGCGCCCAAATGGCCGCCAGAACCGCCATTAGCAGCCCGCTTTTGGAAGTCAAAATTGATGGCGCTCGTGGGATTCTCTTCAATATTACCGGTGGCCCTGACCTCACTATGTCCGAAGTCAGCGAAGCCGCTGAGATGATCAGTCAGCACGCTGATCCCGATGCCAACATCATCTTTGGCGCGACCATCGACGAAGCCATGGGTGATCAAATCAAAATTTCGGTTATCGCAACCGGATTTGACTCCATCCGTTCTGGCTTTGCCGCGCTTCAGCAAGCCGGCGCGACCGCCCGCATTCAGTACGACGAAACCAACTAGTTCCGACGACCAAGACCCCTTCGATATCCCGGCCTTCCTAAGACAAAACTAATTTTCTAAAGAATTTTCTTTACTTGGTATTCTAGCTCTCGATCAGGCATAATCACTCGAGCCATTTCACCCTCTCGTTTTCCCTGCAAGGCTCGCCCAATGGGTGACTCAAGTGAAAGAATATTTTTTTGCGGATCAGATTCTTCCGTTCCCACCAAGGTATAGGTATATTCTTGACCCTTTAACTCTACAGTTACCACACTGCCAAAGCCGATGACTCCATCCCTCGTAGGTTCAATTACTTTCCCATACTTAAGATTATGTTCAACTCGTCGCAGTTCCCGATCGGTATTACTTAGCTCAAACCGAGCGGCCGTATAGGCTCCATTCTCGGACAAATCCCCCATCTCTCTAGCTCGCTGCAGCGCAATCAACACCTCTTCTCGCTTTGCCAAGAGTTCCTCTCGTTTCACTTTCAGTTGTGCATACCCCGCCTGGGTAAATAAAATTGGCGCGGGCTGTTTTATCTGTAATCCTTGCCTCATATTTGCTATACTACCACCATTACACCCAGATTTGTTATGACTAAACATTCCTTTAAGCGTGTCGACGCTGACCCCAATTTCGTGGCCGAAGAAGAGACTTTGCTCAAGCGCTACTACGAACGGGGAATTGTTGACCAGTATCTCCACAAGAACGATTCCTCTAAAAAGCACTTCACTTTTTTTGATGGTCCAATCACCGCCAATAATCCCATGGGTGTTCATCATGGCTGGGGTCGGACCTACAAAGATCTCTGGCAAAAATACAAAAATCTGCAAGGCTACAAGCAGCGTTTTCAAAACGGGTTTGACTGCCAGGGTTTGTGGGTCGAAGTCGAAGTCGAAAAAGAACTGGGCTTTACCAACAAAAAGCAGATCGAAGAATACGGTATCGAAAAATTTGTCGAACTGTGTAAAGCCCGAGTCAACAAATACTCAAAGATTCAAACCGATCAAAGTAAACGGCTCGGCTATTTCATGGACTGGGACCATAGCTACTACACCATGAGCGATGCCAATAACTACATGATCTGGCATTTCCTCAAGGTCTGCCACGAGCAAGGTTGGATCTACAAAGGCCACGATTCCGTTCCCTGGTGTCCTCGTTGTCAAACGGCTATCAGTCAGCACGAAATGCTCACCGAAGATTATAAGGAGCTCGTCCACGACTCAGTTTATCTCGAATTACCTATTCAAGGTCGCCAGCATGAATTTCTTTTGATTTGGACCACCACTCCCTGGACCATTCCTGCCAACATCGCCGTTGCCGTCGATCCCAAACTCAAATACGCTCTTGTCCAAGGTACCAGCGGTGATAAATTTTGGGTTGCCGAAGATGCGGTCGAGCGGATTTTTGGCTCCGAGAAAAAGGGGATTCTCCAAACCGTTCTCGGGAAAGAATTAGTTGGCTGGCGCTACACCGCTCCCTTTGATCATTTGCCTGCGGTCAAAAGTGTGCAGGTGGATAATCCTGACACTTTTCACTCCGTTGTCGCCACCGATCCTCTGATTCTCCCGATTGTTACTACCGAAGGAACCGGTCTCGTTCACACCGCCGTTTCAGCTGGGAGTGAAGACTTTAAACTGGGCAAGCTCCGCGGCCTACCCCTCATTCCCGTAATAGACGACGAAGCCAACTATCTTCCCGATGGTTTCGGTGAATTCTCCGGCAAAAATGCCAAAAAGCATCCCGAGTTGATCATTGATTTTCTTAAAAAGCAGGATGCCTCTGGCCATCCCTGTCTATTTAAAGTCGAGCGCTACAAACACCGCTATCCCGCCTGCTGGCGCTGCAAAACCGAACTAGTCTGGAAAGTTGCTGACGAATGGTATATCAGTATGGATCAGCCGGGTAAAGATGGACGCACTCTTCGCTCCCGTATGCAGTCGGTCGCCCAAAAAATCACCTGGTTGCCTGATTTTGGCCTCGAACGCGAACTAGATTGGTTAGCCAATATGCACGATTGGTTGATCAGCAAACCCAACCGGTATTGGGGGTTGGCTCTCCCTATCTATGAATGTGAGTGTGGTCATGTTCAAGTTTTGGGTAGTCCCGCCGAACTTCAAGAGAAAGCGGTATCCGGTTGGGATCAATTTGCCGGTCATAGCCCGCATAAACCGCATATCGATCAGGTAAAAATATCGTGTGAAAAATGTGGTAAAGCTGTTTCCCGAATTAACGATGTAGGTAACGTCTGGCTCGATGCCGGGGTGATTCCTTTCTCGACTCTTTTGGATCCCCAAACCGGTACTCCCAGTTTTATCGGTAATCAAACCTATTTTAAAGCCTGGTTTCCCGCCGATTTAATCACCGAAAGTTTTCCTGGTCAGTTCAAAAACTGGTTCTATTCGATGATCGCCATGAGTACCGTTCTCGTGGATGAGCCATCATTTAAGACAGTTTTGGGTTATGCTTCCGTTTTGGCAGAGGACGGCCGCCCCATGCACAAATCCTGGGGCAACGCCATCGAATTTAACGAGGCCGCCGGCAAAATTGGTGTCGATATCATGCGCTGGGTCGCCAGCCTCCTACGCAAAATCTCCTGTTTGGCTACAAAAAAACTGACGAAGTCCGCCGTCAATTCCATCTTATTCTCTGGAATTCTTATCGCTTTTTTGTCAATGCCAGTTTGGATGCCGATTGGTCTCCCACTAAGCTTTCCGCTCCCACCCATGTGCTCGACCGCTGGCTCCTTTCCCGTCTCTCCGGCACCATCCGGACAGTTACTCAAGCGCTCGATACCTACTCGACTGCTCCCGCCGCTCTCGCTCTCGAAAATTTTGTTAACGAGCTCTCAACTTGGTATCTTCGCCGCTCGCGGCAGCGCCTGGGGTTAACTGCCGATTCCCAAGAGAGAGCTCAAGCCTTATCTACTTTTTACCTGGTTCTCCGTGATCTCTCTTTGATTCTCTCTCCCCTCATGCCTTATTTGCCCGATCGTATCTACACCAACTTAACAGGGGAGTCATCCGTGCATTTGGGTTCATATCCAGAGGCCCATGATCAGGATCTCACACTTGAAGAAGCCATGCTGATGGTCCAAAATCTGGTTGAAAAAGGTCATGCCGCCCGTAAAGCTGCTGGGATTCGCCTTCGTCAGCCATTAGCTTCTCTGACCACTTCCGCTGACCTCTCCCCCGATTTACATGCGCTACTTATGGATGAACTTAACGTTAAACAAGTCATTTTTGATAAACAGCCTAACTCGCCACTTACCCTTGATACCACCTTAACCCCCGCGCTCGCTAGTGAGGGTCAGGCCAGGGATCTAATCCGCGCCCTGCAAGCCGAGCGTAAAAAACTTGGGTTAGCTCCGACTGATCAAATTATTGCCACCATTCCCGTTTCCTTGCCAGATTGGACTGCCGAAATTCAAAAAAAGACTGGAGCCACAAGCCTCACTGCCGGCACCACCCTCAGTGTCCAAAAGGCCTGATCGTAACTCATGAAATTCATTACCGACCCCTGGATCGTCCTGACTTATCTCTTAGCCAGCACCCTCTCTCTGTTTATGTTGGCCTCCGTTTCACCCGATCGGCTTGTTCAGCAAGCTGTTATGCTAGCTGTTGGCCTGGGGATTATCCTCTATTTATCCCATCAGGATAGCTCCATCTTTTTTGCCTTTGCTCCCCTCGGCTATGTTCTCTCCATCCTTCTCCTGTTGTTTACCTTTATCTTTGGCGCCACTATTCGTGGTTCGGCTCGGTGGATCATGTTGGGGACCTTCCAGCTTCAAACCGGCGAACTCGCCAAACCGCTGTTGATCCTTGCCTTTGCCTATTTTCTCGAAAAATACCCTCCCCGCTCCGTACGCCATCTTCTCCTTAATTTTGCTCTCTTTCTTCTTCCCACCTGGCTGATTTTTCAGCAGCCTGATTTGGGCACCGCTTTGGTCATTACCACGATCTGGGGTCTTCAGCTTTTTCTGGCTGGGGTTTCCTGGTGGGTGATTGGGATTACTGGTGCCTTTTCGGCCTTAACTTTGCGTTTTCTTCCCCAATTATTACGTCCGTATCAACTTGATCGCTTGCGTTCTTTTCTTGACCCCTATCATGACCCACTGGGCGCTGGTTATAACGTTATCCAATCCATTATTGCGATTGGTTCAGGGGGACTGTGGGGCAAGGGTTTGGGTCACGGCACCCAATCTCACTTGCGTTTCCTCCCCGAACGCCATACCGATTTCGCCTTCGCCAGTCTCGCCGAAGAGCTAGGGCTTCTGGGTAGTTTAGTTGTAATTTTAATCTTGGGGGCTCTCTTATTCCGTCTTTTAACTGTTTTAACTCATGCTCCTTCGTCTCGGACTAGAATTATTCTCGCTGGAGTCTTCGCCAGTCTATTTTTTCAAAGTGTGATCAATATCGGGATGAATTTGGGAGTCGCGCCTGTAACCGGGGTCACTCTCCCGCTCATTTCCTACGGCGGCAGTTCTATCCTGGCTGTTTCTCTCACCCTGGGGATCGCCCTCTCGGTTATTCGCACCAGTAATTCTGGCCGCTCCTTGCTGGAAATCAAGTAGTCGGGTACAATAACACCTTATGAAATACGCCGTCATTCAATCCGGAGGCAAACAATATCAGGTTCACGAAGGTGAAGTCCTTTTGGTGGAAAAGCTGGCGGCTTCTGTTAGTCCAATTGTTTTTGACCAGGTTCTCTTGGTAGTCGATGGGGACAAAATCGAATTGGGTACCCCCATCCTCCCCAACCTCAAGGTTTATGCCAGTCTAGTTAGCGAGGTTAAAGGTACTAAAATCGAGGTCTTCAAGTTCAAAAGTAAATCCCGCTATCGTAAACACACGGGTCACCGCCAAAAATATACTCAAATCAAGATTGAGTCTATTGGGGAAGCTCCCAAGCCAGTTAAAGCTGTCAAAGTAGCTAAACCTGTCAAAGCGGTGAAACCCAAAGTCGTTGCCAAGAAAAAAGCTCCCATCAAAAAATCCTCAGCCAAGTAAGTTATACTAACTCCCATGTACTATTTTTTTCTGGGTAATACTCCCGATCTTTCCCGTTTGGAACTGCTTTCCGTCCTTCCCGAGGAGCCAACTTTGATTTCTGACACCATTCTGAGTTATTCTGCTCAACTCGACTTACCCTCTCTGGGTCCTCGTTTGGGGGGGATCAAAAAAATCGCCCAACAGTTGACTGTTTGCTCGTCCCGCGAAGTTATTCCCGAGCTCACCAAGTTGATGATTGCTAGCTCCAACAAAAACATGGCCATCACCGACTATGCCAGCCTAACATTAACTCACGCCGACTTAATTCAACTGAAAAAATCCGTCCAGCCGGTTCGTCCCATACGCCTAGTTAGTACCGATACCGGTGAACACGAGCTTCTAATGCTTTCCCACCAGCACGTTACCGAATTTAATCTTCTGCCCGACCCTCGGGGTGTGGCGATTGCCCAAACCGAGTTTATTTTTGATGCCGAAGATTGGATTAGTCGTGATCGAGCCAAAACCTACCGCGACATCAAACGCGGCATGCTCCCTCCCAAACTTGCTCGGATCATGGTGAATCTGGCCACTCGCGGTCAAGTTGGCCTGACCTTGGCCGACCCCTTTTGTGGTACTGGCACGATTTTGGCCGAAGCTCTCCTTGCCGGCTGTAGTTCGGTCTATGGTTCTGATAATAACGGTCGGGCGGTCACTGGTTCCACTGCTAACTTGGAGTGGTTAACCTCCCACTATCATCTCTCACCTGGAAATTCTCAACTTTTTCTTCTTGATGCTACTCATCTGCATGAACAGCTGAAACAAGTCGACGTCATTGTGACCGAACCCTATATGGGGCCACTGGTTAACGAAGTCCAAACTACCACAGCGGATAAGATCAAAGATCTTGCACGTGGACTGGATAAACTTTATCGCGGCTCCTTCCGCTCTTGGTCGCAGATCCTACCCAAGGGGGGTAGGGTAGTTATTACTCTTCCTAGTTTTCGCCATGAGAACCATGAAATCAAGACTATTTCCGTTGACACCATCACCTCTCTCGGCTACAATTACATCTCGGCTGTTCCATATGGCAAGCCAGGAGCAACCGTCATTCGCAATATAACTATTTTAGAAAAAAATTAAACTATGTCACACGTCAAGTCAGGTGGAGCCACCGCCCAGGGTACAACTAGACCAGGCAAACGCCGGGGTGTCAAAAAATTCGGCGGACAAAAAATTCAAACTGGTCAGATCATTATCCGTCAGGTTGGTTCGCGAGTTCGCGCTGGGGTAGGGGTCGGAACTGGTCGTGACTATACTCTTTTTGCCAGGAAAGATGGGATCGTCAACTTTTTTGTTCGTCTTGGCAAACAATTTGTCGCCGTCAAGTAAGCTTTCACTAATCTTAGTAACCCAAGTGTAATTTGTTGTATTATGGAGCTATGATCCTGCCCGACGATCAACTCAAGGAAATTCTTGTCAAAAGTGGAACTTTTACCCCCGAAATTTTAAACGAAGCCCAACACTCAATTGAAGGAACTCATTCTTCTCTCGCTTCCTATTTTCTTGACAAACATCTCTTGACTGACGAACAATTAGGATTGATTATTGCCAAAGCCATCAAAATTCCTTTTGTTGTTCTGTCTAAACTGACTATTCCTCCAGAGATTTTTTCCATCGTTCCTCCTCGCCTCATGCGCAAAAATAAGGTGGTAGCTTATGCCAAAGACGGCCAAACCTTACGAGTGGCCATGGCCGATCCCCGCGCAAAAAATATTATTACCGCGCTCGAAAAAAAGGCTGGTCTTAAAATTGCTATTGCCTACGCTACCGAATCTGATGTAGCAAGTTTGCTCAACCTCAACAAAAAAGCTTTGCAAGTCACCATTGACGAACTCCTCAAGAACGAAATTTCTCTCTCCACCCGTACGACTAGTGATAGTCTCCCGATCGCCAAAATTATCGATACTCTCATTAACACGGCTTACGAAGACCGCGCCTCCGACATCCATATTGAACCTCTAGAATCAGAAAGCTTAGTCCGCTTCCGGATTGATGGAGTTCTTCAGGACGTTCTTTTGATGCCCAAGCACATTCATGATCGGATTATCACTCGCATCAAAGTTCTCTCTAATCTGCGTACCGACGAACACATGAGTGCTCAAGATGGAAAAATGCGGATCGCGATTCCCGAAGAACAGCTCGATATCCGTGTCTCAATTCTTCCTGTTACCGGGGGAGAAAAAGCTGTTTTGCGCCTGCTATCCTCAAAATCACGTGAATATTCTCTTGCATCACTTGGTATGGCTCCCGAAGATTTAGTCAAACTCGAACGTGCCTACGCACAAACTTATGGCATGATTCTCTCAACCGGTCCAACTGGTAGCGGCAAAACTACCTCTATTTACGCTATTCTCAAAGTCTTAAATACTCGCGAGAAAAATATTACCACTATCGAGGATCCGGTCGAATATTGGATCAAAGGTGCCAATCAAGTTCAAGTCAATGTCAAAACCAATCTGACTTTTGCCGATGGTTTGCGCTCAATTCTTCGCCAAGACCCTAACATCATCTTTGTGGGTGAAATTCGCGATAATGAAACTGCTGGGATTGCTGTCAACGCCGCCCTCACGGGTCACCTTGTCCTTTCAACTCTCCATACCAACGATGCCGCTACCGCTATCCCTCGCTTATCCGATATGGGTGTTGAGCCATTTTTAGTGGCTTCTACCGTGAGGGTGATCGTTGCTCAGCGTTTATTGCGGAAAATCTGTGAAAGTTGTAAAACTCCGCTCGAATTTACCTATGAAGACCTTCTTAAACATTTCTCCGCCGAGGTTATCCAAAAATTCTTTCCTTCTGGGAAGAAAATTATTACCTATCACGGAGCTGGTTGTAAGCTTTGTCACAGTACTGGTTACAAGGGTAGGTTAGGAGTTTTTGAAGTTCTCGAAGTTAGTCAAGAAATCCGTAAATTAATCGCCGCAAAATCTGATGCTGAGATTATCAATCAAAAAGCGATTAGCGAAGGGATGCGCAGCATGCTCGAAGACGCTCTGATCAAAGTCCAAAAAGGGCAGACCACCATTGAAGAAGTTATCCGTGTTACCAAAGCCGAATCCTTATGATCGATAAATCCAAACAATTTGCCCGTGTCAGCCTCAAGGGTACCGAGAAACTGGAATTAATTGGTAGTTTTGCCACCATGATTAGTTCCGGTGTTTCTATTTTAGAAATGGTTAAATCCCTTGCCGAAGATACCAAGGGAGGACAGCGCATTATTCTTGATGAAATGCGCGAGGATCTTACTCAAGGAAAACACATCTATGTTACCTTCGGCAAATTTCCCCGCGTCTTCGACAGAGTCAGTATCAACGTTATTCGTGCTTCAGAAGCAGCGGGTACCCTAGACTTGGCTTTACGTGATCTTCGTTCAACTCTCCAAAAAGATATGGAATTTTCCGACAAAATCCGTTCCGCTCTCATGTATCCAGCTTTTATTATCGTTGTCTTTATTGGAATTTTAGGGATGATCCTAACTTTTGTCATCCCCAAAATTAGTACTGTCTTTACTCAGCTCAATGTTCCCTTACCTCTTCCTACTCGAATCATGATTTTCCTTTCCGACGTAATTGTCAAACACACACTCTGGTTTGGCTTGGGTCTTGTTGGTGTTTCGGCACTATTGTATTATCTTTTTTCTTACAAACGTAAACAAGTTCTCGAAGTTTTATATCGCTTACCCATGATTTCGACCCTGGTCATGCAAATCGACGTCACCAATTTTGCTCGCAACCTTTCAGTTCTTCTAACCTCTGGTCTACCAATCACTCAGGCCCTAGAACTAGTTTCCGAAGTAGTCGTTCGTCAACGCATGACCTCACTCCTTCTCAACACCAAAAGTATGGTTCTCGCCGGGCGCTCGCTCTCCGAAGGATTTAGGTCCGATAAAGGAGCTCTTCCGAGCATTGTGATTAAGCTGGTCGAAGCTGGTGAAAAAACTGGGACCCTTGATCACTCACTCCAAGAAATTTCCGAGTACTTTGATTATAAAGTGACCTATACGCTTAAGGCCTTAACTGCTCTTCTGGAACCTGTTATGCTTGTCTTGGTGGCCGTAGTTGTTGGTGGGATGATGCTTGCCATCATCGCGCCGGTATATGGTCTCATTAGCCAAATTGGCGGGAACTAACAATGCGCCGTGGTTTTACCCTGATCGAACTAATCGTTTCTATCGGAATTTTACTGATTCTCATTACCTTAACTTCAATCAATTATTTTTCTGTTTATCCCCGCGCAAATTTAGCCGCCGCCGAAGATGTTCTTATCGCCGACCTCAAAACAGTTCAATCTAATGCCATGTTTGGGGGTGGCGATGCCATCTGGGATACTTTTATCTCTAATCTTCCGCATGATATAACCCTAACAACTACCCTTGTAAATAATCAGCTCACTTTTTTGCATGGCTCGGGAGAAATCGCCAACTATACTCCAGGTCAAGATACCATTACTTTAACCAATGGGATGAGTAGCCGTACTCTTCGTTTCAATCAATTCGGCGCGATTATCGGAGATTAAATGAAAAAAGGTCAAGCGCTTGTAGAAATGGTTCTTGGATTAGGCCTCGCCGCCGCTATCCTCCCGGCCCTCACTACCTCATTCTTTGCCGCTAGGGGGGGTGGGGTTCAAGAGCAAATTCGCATGCAAGCAAACGGTCGTTTACGCGAGGCAAGAGAAATCCTCCGCCTCCTCAAAGAAGATAACTGGGCCAATATCGAAACCGATGGAACCTATCACCTTACTCTCAATAATGGTATTTGGAATATTGAACCCAACCCCGAATATAATCTCGATAACCTTTTTACTCGTCAAATTATCCTTGCTCCTGCTTATCGAACCCCAACCAACCAACTTTCTTCTTCTAGTTCAGGAAATACCCTCGACCCCTCAGTTAGACATGTCACTATTACCGTTAGCTGGACTAATCCCATTGCCTCCTCCGTTATTGCTGATTATTATCTCATGCGTCTAGAAAATTTAACCTGGATCCAAACCACTCTCGCCGATTTTACCCTTGGTACCCAACTTGGTACTGCCACTACCAATACGAACGGTGGAGAAGTCATTTTGGGTAGTGGCGGAGCCAGCCACGCAGACTGGTGTGCTCCCTCTCTTTCGGCGATCAACTACGATATCAATGGAAGTGCCAATCCCAACGCTATCTCCTCCGCCGTCGGCGAAAACGGGGGACCCAATCAAGTCATCGCCGGGACCGGTGATAGTGCCAATGGGGTTGCCTTAGATCACTTGGCAGTTACCAACACCAATCCTCCCACGGTCAGCGAGGAGGGAACTTTGCCTGATAGTTCTCCCCGCATCAAAACCAACTCGGTTTTTGTTTCGGGTTCATTCGCCTATATCGCTACTGATGATAATCACAAGGAAGTAATTATCGTTGATCTAAATACTTATACCGAATCAGGCTACTTCAATGCTCCGGTCAATGGTAATGGTGCTGGACTTTTTGTCGTTGGTTCCCTGGGGTTTGCCACTGTTGATAACCTACTTTATACCTTTGACCTCACCGGTAAATCCGGAGATCGTGGCGCTCCTCTTGCCACGCTTACTCTCAACGGTACTGGGGCTAGATTAGTCGTTAATGGTAGTTATGTCTACGTTGCCGAATCAAGTGGCAATAGAGCGATGGAGATTATTGAGTTTAGTACTGATGGCAAAACCTTAAATCTTCGTGGCTGGGCTAGTCTTAGCGGTCAAAATGGTGTGGATATTGTCGTTAACTCCACCGCCTCCCGCGGTTATCTCGCTACCTCACAAGGTAATGTCTATATTCTCGATACTACTTCTCCCTATTCCGGTGCACTTCCCGCTCCTCTCGGCATATTCAATACGAATGGAATGACCCCAAAGGGAATTGCTGTTGTTACCAATAATCGAGCTATTGTGGTTGGAACCGGCGGAGTTCAGCAATATCAAGTAATCGATATTACCAGCGAAAATACCCCAATTCTCTGTACCAACGGAGGTACTACTAGCGGTGGTCTCTCTATCCCCTCTGGCGTCAACGGGATCTCCGCCGTACAAGACGAAGATGGTGATACCTATTCCTACATTATCACAGGTGATTCCGCCGCCGAACTTAAAATTATTCAGGGTGGGGGAGGGGGGGGCGGTGGAACCTACGCCAATGAGGGGATTTTTGAATCAAGTATTTTTGATGCGGGTCATTCAGTTATGTTTAACCGTTTTACTGTTACAGCCATAGCTCCGCCTCCCGACACCCAAATTCAATATCAAGTGGCAATCAGCAATCCCATTGGTAATTGTGAAGGAGCTACTTACACTTTTGTTGGGCCAGACAAAACCTCCGGTTCCTATTACGCAGGTTCTGTCTCTCTTCCTCTTGGCACTGGGGCTGGTTTTACCAATCCCGGTCAATGCCTAAAATACCGCGCCTATCTAACTACTACCAACACCAACAGTACCCCCGTTTTATATGACATTACTTTTAACTACTCACCATGAAACATAATCGCGGTTTTACCATGGTCGAATTGCTTATTGTTATCGGAATTATGGGTATATTCATGGTCATTCTATCTCAGGTTTTTGTCTCTATTCTTTCCATGAAATTGCGAAGCGAGGCCACCACCGCCGTTGCTCAAGATAGTCGTTACTTGATTGCCAGATTATCCTATGACATCGCTCGTGCCGATAATGTATCCGTTTCCAACCCTTCGACTCTAATATTAACTATAAATGGAGTCAGTCATACCTACTCTCTCGAAAATAATCAGCTGAGTCTGACAGTTGCCTCGGGAGATCCTCAAGTATTAAACGGCTTAAATACTCAAATATTAACTCTCGTTTTTACCCCCTTTCCCAGTTTAGGTTCTCAACAAAGTGTCCAAATTAATTTAACTATTCGTCCTACCATTATTCAACCAGGAGGTGCAACCGGTGAGCGTCATTTGATAACCACCATTGCTACCAGATGAAAAAACACTCTCTTTTTAAAACAGGCAACGTCTCCGTGATGTTAGTCGTCACAATTATTTTGTTGGTGACGATTACGACTGCCGCTGTTGCCTTGGCCGTTTCAACCACCCGTGATACTACTACCTTCACCCTCGGCGAACGGGCTTTAGCAGTTGCCGAAAGTGGGGCCGAAAACGCCATTCTTCTTCTTCTGCGTAATCCTTCCTACCTCGGTGACTCCAACTTGCCGATTGGCCCAGGAACTGCCACAATCGAAGTAACTGGGACAAATCCGATTATAATTATTAGTACGGGTGTTGTCGGTAATCTTAGCCGACGAATACAAGTTACGGTCACTCAAAGTGATGATCAACTTAGCGTTTCGTCTTGGCAGGAAATATAATTATGTTTAGTCAAAAAAATTGGTTAGTTGTTTTAGTTTCCGCTCAGTCAATCCAACTTGCCGGGTTGGGAAGTGATTCCGTTCAGACAATTCCGTTGCCTCAAACAGTTTCCTTCAATATGGAAATTATCAACAAAGACGGACTGTATACCATAATCACTGACTGGCTCAAACAGCACACCTACACCAATACGGCGATTATATGGCTCTTGGCTCCCGATATTTGTTTTGAATAT
>Ga0075747_105_pt1 | contig 24096 bp, 18 predicted proteins | sample RifGroB1_FD_68439 | JGI IMG/M metagenome (GOLD analysis project Ga0075747, IMG submission 68439) | Microgenomates bacterium GW2011_GWB1_46_7 | reverse complement strand
CTATAATTGAACAGATACATCCAAAAATTGTGGCTGCAGATTGAAGATGAGAAAATGCGGGACCAACTGCATTATGACCTGTTGACAGATTATATTTTGAGCTCACCTGATAAAAAATTAGGCACGTCACAGGTCCTGGATTTTATCAGTGAAATGGAAACAAACGTTATCTTGGAAATGCAAAAGCAGGGAAACGAGCAGGCTAAGAGTACCGACCCATATTTCAAAGAAACTGAATTAACCGGAAGATTTTTGCAAAAAGCCGAAGTGCAAATCAACCCTACTACTTATGAGGCGGTGGTGTCTTTGCAGTTTAATGACGAGGGCGCCAAGCTTTTTGCCGCGCTGACAGAGAAAAATATCGGTAAGCCCATAGCGATTTATATTGACGGCATGCCTATCTCTGCGCCTACCGTTCAGGAAAAGATTTCTCAAGGCAAAGCTCAAATCTCGGTCTCACATCCTAGTCTAACCTCGACTACCCCTGTGACCGCGACTTTTACTTCCGACTATGCTCCTGCCAAAAAATTTTGGATTACTGTAACCCAAGGATCCTTTACTCTCCACACCGACTTCCCGGTCACTGCCGATTCTGACTTTAACTACTCTTTCCTGAGTAAGGAATCAACTCCCAGTGCTTCTACCCTTTAAAACCCAGCCGCACTCAAGACTTCATTTAATTTGCGTGCATTCTTTGCCACAATTTCCACTGTACCAGGCTCCTGTCCCGGAGAACTCTCACAGCACAATAGAGTATTAACGACGGGGACCGCGTTTCTAATTGCCATCAGTTCCTCGTAACTGAAACTGAATACTGATCCAGCCTGCCTATAAGATTCAACGTTTCCTACTGTTATTGGCATATTTTTTCCTGTTTGTTCTTGTAACCTATAATCAGTACGCATTATTTACGCACAAACAGCGAGTCTACTCTTACTCAACTTTGTTGTCAACCATGTATAATAGGTGCCATGCGTCCCGCTCAAACCCGTTTCCGTCTTCTCATCTTCCTCTCTACCCTTCTCTTTATCGGTCTTGGCACCTATCTGGTCATTCGCTATGCCAAAGGCGACCGCCTGGGCCAATCTGGCATTGTCAAAGGGACTGGCCTCCTTTCTGCCAATAGTTTCCCGACCGGCGCCGAAGTCTATATCAACGGTAAATTGACGACAGCCACCGACAACACCCTCAACCTTGACCCTGGCGAATATCAACTCGAAATCAAAAAAGACGGTTATCACACCTGGAACAAACGACTTACCATCACCAAAGAGCTCGTGACCCAAACCAACGCCCGCCTTTTCCCGGTCAGCCCCACCCTTGAACCCTTGACCTATACTGGTGCCATCAATGCCATTCCCTCTCCTGACGGAACCAGCTTGGCTTATGTGGTCGCTTCCGCCTCTGCTGCCACCAAAAATGGTCTCTACATTCAAGATCTGGATTCCTCTCCCATCTCTCTCAACAAAAGTGCGCGCCAGATCAGCCGCGAAGGCGGTGGCTACTCCTACGCCAATTCTCATTACACCTGGAGTCCCAATGGCTCCGAAATTCTAGTTGCTTTCGAAAATGGAGATCACCTCCTCCTGGATTCAACTCGTTTCAACGATCCAACCGAGCTCAAAGATGTGACCGTTCGACTCCCTCAAATCCTCTCCGAATGGGAACTCGAATTGGCTCGCACTGATCTGACTCGTCTTACCAAACTCCCCGATTTTTTCCAGGGCTTGGCTACTGAATCCAGTATCCTCACCAACCTCTATTTCTCTCCAGACGGAGAAAAACTTTTATACCAAGCTTTGAGTAATCTGGAAATCCCCGTCGGCTTGATCCCCTCTCTTCCCTCCTCTTCTAGCCAGCCAGAAACCCGTCAATTGTCGCCCGGCAACTGGTATGTCTATGATCTCAAAGAAGACAAAAATTTCCTTATCGCCGAAGGTTCAGCTCCTTCCCCCTCTCCCTCCCAAACCCCCAAAACCAAATCCAATCTGGCTCAACTCTCACCTGTCCTTCAAAAAACCACTCTTCTTTCCAACCTCGAACCTCTTCCTGCCGAACTAATCTCCTCTCCCTCCGCCTTCCATACCCTTCAACAAGACGGGAACCTCACTAATACCCTCGCTCGCTTTAATGCCCAATACTCCTCTATGACAGTCGGTAGCCTCCAGTGGTATCCCGACTCCATCCACTTAATCATTACCACCGAACAAAATATTGTTCTCATCGAATATGACAACACCAACACAACCACTGTCTATGCCGGACCTTTTGACCACACTTTTGTCACTCCTTGGCCAGATTACTCAAAGATAGTTACCCGCATTCAATTTTCTCCCGACACCCCTCCCAACCTCTATACAATCAAGCTTAGATAATTGTATAGTTATATCATGTTCAATCTGCTCACTCACAACTACTTAACTCGTGGCTTCTGGGGAGACGAAGCCTGGACCATTGGTATTTCCCGCCTCCCCATCACAGAAATCATTACCATTACCGGCCAAGATTTCCATCCCCCCTTCTATTATTTTCTCGTTCATGCGTTGGGCTCGCTTACCGGCTTTTCCGAAATCCCCATTCGTCTCCTTTCCACCCTCTTTTTCCTCCTAATTCCCTTTCTCGTATACAAACTAACTGGATTATTTTGGACCACTAAAAATACTCTCACTAAAATCTATCGTCTATCATCTAGTATCTTGATCCTTTTCTCCCCTATTCTCTTTACCTATGCTTTCGAAGCTCGCTCCTACGGTCTGTTGGCTTGCGAAACCATCCTCTCTGCCTACATTTTTTGGCGAGCGCTCAATGAAAACAAAGGACATTACCTCTGGAGAATCCTCTATACCATTATTGGCGGAATTATGGTCTATACCCATTACTATTCTTGGTTTATTCTCGCCTCACATGGCTTTTATCTGCTCCTTTTTGAACGTAACAAAATCCTCGCTCTCCTCCCTAGTGCTCTCGGAGTCCTCCTCATTCAGCTCCCCTGGCTACCTACCCTTCTCGGGCAAACCAGCTCGGTCCAGTCCAGCTACTGGATCGGCCCCATGAACAATCGTACCCACGCCGAATTTTTTCTCCGCGTTGTCGGGGGAGATCGAGTAACCATCATGCAATCACCTCTCGCTTACTCTGTTGGTACCATTCTCCTTCTTGATTTCCTCTACCGACTATATCGACGTGACTTCCCCCGCCATTACCGATTCCTTCTTACTTGGCTTCTGATTCCCACTCTCCTTCCCACCATCATTTCGCTCCTCTTTACCCCCGTCTTCTATTATCGCTACCTCATTTTTTCCGCCATCCCCATTCTGATTCTGACTGTTCAGGCTCTCAAGCGTCTGCCTCAAATCATCTTTCTCTTGATCGCCATTGCTCTCCTTGGTGCTCAAGTCTACGTTGATTATCGGATTTTCTCTCAATACCCCCGTTCCATGCGCGAAGAAATCACTGAACTCTACCAAACCAAGGTAAAAAATGATCAGAACGTCTATACCGTCCTACCTTCCTTTGCCGAAGTAGCCTACTACCTCCCCCACACATCTCCCATCAAAGTCCTGCCGCTCGGTCTCATTCAATTCTCCGGCAAATCACTCCTCGATGCCTACGTCCGCCTCGGTAAAGCCGAGATTGTCGATGGGGTTACTCCTTACTATCTCCTCGAACCAGGCCCCAAAACAAGCCTTATCGACACAACTAAGGTAAAATAATCTCAACGTCCCTGTAGTTCAACGGATAGAACTGCGGTTTCCTAAACCGCCAATCCAGGTCCAATTCCCGGCAGGGACACCCCAGTCGTTATTTCCGCTCAAACTCCGAATAAATCAGACACGCTTCGGCCGTATCATACTCAAACAATTCTTCTGATTTAAAGATTAGTCTAATCTCTTTCCCGGCATTCTCAGTACTATCCGAGGCATGAATCAAATTTTGGCTCCCGCTCAAAGCGTAATCACCGCGGATACTCCCGGCTTCCGCTTCGTACCCTTTAGTCACTCCGACAATTTTTCGGACTACGCTGACTGCTTCTTGTCCTTCCCACACCATCGCCACGATCGGTGTCCAGGTCATAAATCCTTTTAGGTCTTTGAAAAAAGGTTTGTCTTTGTGGTGAGCATACCAGGTATCCAATAGTTCATCTGTCAGTCTCATCATCTTCAGTCCCACCAACTTGAGTCCTTTACGCTCGAACCGGCGCATGATTTCTCCAATTAGTCCTCGCTGTAATCCATCTGGTTTAATCAAAATTACTGTGCGTTGCATAGACATATTTTTCTCCTTTCCCCCATTCTATCACATAGGATATAATCCCCTTGTCGGGGTGTGGTCCAGCGGTAGGATGCGCGCTTCGGGTGCGTGCGGCCTCGGTTCGATTCCGAGCACCCCGACTTACTTAGCTCTTGGTCCCACAATTACTGTCCTAATCTCCTCTTCTTTTACTAGCTCCGTCAATACCTGTTTAACCTCATCTAGCGTCACTCCTCTAACAATCCGTTCCACCTCTTCTGGTTGCCTAATCTCATCAGTTATCAAAGCTCGCATCCCAAAGAATTGGGCCACCCCCATCGAATCCTCCAAAGTCAGGGGCAAATGACCCAGCACGTATTCTTTGGCTTTCCTTAGTTCTGTTTGGGTAATTGTCGACCCCAGCTTGAGCAATTCCTCCTTAGATACTCTTAAAGCCTCTTCAAGCTTCCCGAGTGCCACTCCCGCCCGAACCGCCAAATACCCCACATCATAGGCCGTATCCATCTCAGCTCGCACGTAGTAAGCCAATCCCCTCTTCTCTCTAATCTCGTTAAATAATCGGCTGCTCATCCCTCCCCCCAAAACAATTTGCCCTAACTGGAGTGCATATCGCCTAGGATCAATCAATGAGACTCCTGGCACACCCATCAAAAAGTGGGCTTGTTCAGTTTTTCTTCTCACATGCTTCGTTTGAGGCTTCCCATACTTCCCTGCCTGGTTATATGTCAACATCCCTCCCTTCCCCATTCCCGACAATTTATTTTCCAACTCAACTAACATCTCTCGTCTATCACTTGGGATCTTCCCGGCTATAACTACCAACACATTCCCTCCCCGATACCACTCGTGCATGTAAGTTCTCAAAGCTTGGCTCGTGGTCGCTCTAACCGTCTCTTTGTCTCCAATAATTAGTCTCCCCATACTGCTTCCGTCATAGATCAGGTTTTCAAACTCCTCAACAGCCCGCTCTCTGGGCTCATCCTCATACATGGCAATTTCCTGCACAATCACTTCTCGTTCCCGGGTCAAATCTTCTTGAGGGAGGCTCGGCACCGTCACCATTTCCGCCAAAATCTTCGTGGTCAAAGGCAAGTGTTTGGCTGCACTGGTAATGTAGTAACCCGTATATTCCTTGCCAGTAAAGGCATTATTCTCGGCTCCAATCGAATCAATCGCGGTCGAAATCGCCATGGGCGTTGGGAAACTCTTGGTTCCCTTAAATAGCATGTGTTCCAACACATGGGAGATCCCCGCCTGCTTTCCGGTCTCATTCCTAGAGCCGGTTTTAACCAAAATCATCATTGTCACCGACTCAACTCCCGCCATTGGGATCGCCAACACCCTCACTCCATTTGTCAACTTGGTGTAGTTAACGTCAAACTTCATGATTATTTCCTTTCTTAGTGGACCGTGGCGGACTCGAACCGCCCTTTCCGCAATGCGAATGCGGTGCTCTACCAGATAAGCTAACGGCCCAACTTTTCTATTTTACTACAACCCAGGCTAAACCGATCGCTACCATCCCTCCACCAACTATCGCTCCCATCATTGCCTGTGCCCACGTATGATGTTTTTGCTCTACTCGTGCCCAAGCTACCAGACATAATATCGCGTATAACCAAATATATTTCCACTCGAAAAACATATTAATCGCCGTGATTAAAACCGCATTAACCCCCGTATGTAAACTAATCTTCCACTTGAGTGTAATCAGGAAAAAGACGATTGCCACTCCATAAAATACCGCTAATACCTGAACCAACTCGTTTTTGCCTAGTTCATGGGCCATCCATATTCCCCCCAAATGACAAATCAAAGTAAACAAATATAGGGGAATTCGTTGTTTCCGATTTCGAATATCCCAGTTTGAAATCTGCCGATTATAGAGCATGATTAAGAAAAAGATTAAAGGCACGATCGCATCAACAAACAATAGTAACCCTACGAATCGCCAGCGTAATCCCTCTTGGATTGCTACCGCCACCGCCAGCAGGATCGCCAATGGGATCTCCCACACCGGATCAAACACTCTCGACACCACTTGCGCCAAAATCTTCCTCACTCTTTAAATATACACTACTCCCGCAGCTTTCCCCTCTTATCTCTTTCTCCAGTCATAGCACCTCTTACTGTACCCATACCTGCTGTAGTATCATACATTACATAATCTCCCATATCCATATGTTCATTTGCCAATAATTTGTCATATTCATCTATGATCGCATGAGCCTGATGCGCCCAATCCTCTCTACTCCCGTGGAAAGTTTCAACGTTAAGTTTTCTTCTCGTTAGTTCACTTTCAATCAAAGGATTTATCGGATATCCATTTAACAAATTCTTGAACGCTGCGACTATCAACGCTTCGATTGGAGCTTCTTCGGATAAAACTATTTCTGGTGGGATTACTTTTCCAAGTTCTCCTGGTTTCAGGGCTTTTGTAGTATCAGCACTCACTGTCCTAGAACCTTTTGGCCTCCCTCTCTTCCCCCTGCCCTCTACAAATTGTTCTTTTTTAGCATCCCATCGTAATCCCATTCACATATGCTACCACAATTTTGCCCTATTTATTACTCAAAGTTACCCCGACTGGTATCAACTCCTCACCCCACGGCTGATATACTCTTCCAGATTTAGGATCAACCATAAACGGGATTGCCTTCCCCGTAAAAGTAAACCATAAATATTTCTTCCCCTCCCAATCCAGTGTTTGATGAGGATGCCGACCGCCTTCCAAGACTGTCCTAATCGCACCTCTCCCCTGTTCACAAATCGCGTGGGGACAAAATGTCGTCGGTAATACTGTTTCTTCCCACTCCCTTAACACTCTCTCACCCCCAATTTCTCTAAATCCACACTCACCACTTCGCCCACCCTGTTGACACCACGCACACTTTTCTTTTAATAACATCGGTCGGATTATACCAAACTACATTTCCGTTGGGGCCTGGATCCCCAATAACCCCAATCCACTCTCAAGAATATTTGCCACCGCCTCTGTCAACGCCAATCTTTCTACGTTATCCCCTATCTTGTGCGCATTGTAGAAACTATTAAATCTGGTCGCCAATTCGTAGATATACGTCGCCACTAGTTGCGGTGCAAACTTTTCCCCCGCTTCCACCACCACCTCCGGATACCGGTAAATCCAGCGCAGAATACTCATCTCTTCATTACTAGGGTTGATCCCATGCAATTGCGAGGGTTGATCCCTTGTAATCTCACTCTTTGCCAAAACACTTTTTGCCCGAGCAAAGGTATACTGGAGATATGGCCCGGTATCCCCTTCCAGATTGGTCATCTTCTCTGGTTCATAGACAATATCCCCGCCGATTGCCTGCCTTAGCACCGTATATTTAAGCGCCCCCACCGCTACCATATCCGCTACCCGCTCTCGCTCCTTGATTTCCCTCTCCCCCATCTTAAGTTGTACCACCGCTTTCAAATCATTGAGTAACCCCTCCCCTGTTATTACCTTGCCAGTCCGACTACTCATCTTCCCGCTTACTAGCTTCATCATCCCATGGGGAATATGCGTCGTTTTTGCTGCCAGTTCGGGGTACAACTGTTCCATCACCCGCAAAACTACCTTAAAATACTCGGTAATCTCGTTGGCTGTGACAATATACGATCGATCGTAGGAGTATCTCCCATACTTAGTCTTCGCCAGTCCCAAATCCTTGGCTTCATAAGTCGGTAGCCCCAATTTATTGCGGAATACTCGGGTATGTAAATGATCTTTTTCTCCTTTATATACTACCGCTCCCTCTTCGCCTACTTCCAAAACACCCTTTGCTAACCCTTCCTTAACAACCTCTAGTCCCACCGGTCCCGCTTCGCTCTCAAAAAAATATTCATCAAACTTGGTTCCCAGCCGAGCATAAATCGTCTCAAAATATGCCAGTGACCACTCTCTCCCCACATCATACAGTTTGTTAGTCTCTGCATTACTTCTCTGATAAATTTGCAGGTTCAATTCGTGGATTTCTTTTTTCACTTCTTCATCTTCCTCATATCTTGTCGCCCCCAGTGCATATGCCTGTCCCATCAACTTCTGTCGCTCTTTGAGTTCCCATTTCTCTAACTCCCCTAGTTCCAACTTCCTCATTCCTAATTCCTGACGTATTCCCCAAATCGCCTTGGCCACATGTAATCCCACATCTCCCTGGTAATTGGCTCGTTTCACTTCTGCTCCTTGCGCGATCAATATCCTGGCCAGACTCTCGCCGATCGTGTTACTCATTAGGTGGCCTATGTGCATCTCCTTAAACGGGTTGGGATCGGTATACTCAACCATGATCCTTTGTCCTGCCAGTTGTTTATTTTTCCCATAACCTTTCTTCCTGGCGGCTCCAGCTTCCTCAATCAGATACTCTTTCTTTAGGTAGAAATTGATAAAACCCGCTCCCGCCACTTCTATTTTCTCTATCAATCTATTCATTTCTATATCATTTGCTAACAATTCCCATATCTTTTCCGCCACTTCCCGCGGCTTAATTCCAACTTCTTTGGCCAAAACTAGCACCACATTGGTGGAATAATCCCCGTGTTGTTCATCTTTTGGATGTTCCACCTTAAAGTTAACAACCGGCATTTTCAGTTTCTTTAATTGGGCTTGAATCCCCTCCCTAATCATTTGCATGTCTTTATTCTACCCTATTCCCCCATTCTACTCATACCTTAAAGCATCCAGGGCCGAAATCTTGGTTGCGCGTCTGGCTGGGTAAATCCCCGTTACCACCCCCACCGCAAAAGATAATATCAAGACGAACACGACGAATAACGGGGGAATATAACTAATATCTATCCACCCCACTCCCTTTACAATCGCAAAGGTTGAAAGTACTATCCCCAACAACTTCCCTGCCAAAAATCCTGTCAGTACCCCAAATACTCCTCCCAAGAGTCCCATCGCCATCGCTTCTGCCAAAAACAACTCTTTAACCTCCGAGCTCTGCATTCCCATCGCTTTCATAATCCCCGCCTCCCGTGTCCGCTCCATCAGTGACACCGTTAACGTATTAAACATCCCCAGCGATGCCACCGCCAAAGCCACCAAGCCAAAAGTCGCTAACACCGCTCTGGCAGTTCCAAATAACCGATCAATCTGTGCCACCGTGTCAGCCACCGAGGCCGTTTTGTACCCCAAGTTATCAATTTGCTGACGAATCTTTTCCAGATCACTCTTATCCTTAGCCACCAACTTAACTTGGGAATAATTAGTTGTCCCCAAACCCACAATATCCCCTAATGGTACGTACACCAAGGGTGTACTCCCCTCTTCAATTACCGCCGAAACTGTATACACTGTCGGTTTTGATTCCGCCGTCCGATCCAAATCTGGTTTCAGTGTATTGAGAATCACAAATCCAATCTCAAAAGTCGATCCAACCGCCTTATTCACATCTATTCCCAACAATTCAATAAAGGCTCGATTTACTACCGCCTGTCTCTGCATCGACTCTGGTGTTTCAATCATTAGTACCGCGGCTGCCTGAGCACTCTCTGAGGCGCTCTCTCCAATTGACACCCACTCTACTCCATTCTCATCCGTCCCAACCACCATCGCCGAAATAGAAGCCGCCGGATTCACGCTCGTCACAATCTCCGCACTCCCACTGGCCTCCCCCAAAACCGTTCCATAATCAGTATCATCATCCCACTCGATGTAACTACTCGCATCTTCGTCCACCATCACCCCAACTTCGGCAATGTATCCTTCTCTCCATTCCTGGATCCGTTCGCTATCATAAACAACCTCGTAATTAAATCCTTTCTTCTGCCACAACGGGTATGGAGCCTTAATCCATCTCCCCAATACTACTCCCTGAACACTGCGTCCTTCCCCACCCCGCTCGTCTTCCTGGTAACTCTCGCCCCAATACTCCACTCCTTCATATCCCCCTTCCACCCTCTTTACGTAACCCAAAATCTCCGCACCTTTCCGAGGTTCAGCTAATACCTTGAGATAAATCTCTGGTTCTACGTTAAATTCGACATTGCGGATTCGACTTCCAAAACTAGCCTCTTGAAAATTCCATTCGGTACTGACTCCCGCCACTCTCACATCGGGCAATAACCCCGCTTCTTCTCTGGTGGTAAACCAATCTCCCTTAATTTTGTTCAATCCCGCCACCTCCAAATACTCTCCACTCACTCCATAAACCACACTCTCGCTATTTCCCCCTTCAAAAAATACCTTCCCGACCAGTGACACTATCGGCATCACCTTTTCCACCCCGCCGATATTTTGCATGGTTTGAATAGCCTCCCCGTCCAATCGAATATTCGAGGCCTGACCGATCGTGACATCGGCCATTTTTAATTCTTCCAGCCGCGCCACCCGCGAAACTACTAGTCGTTGTAACCCATACCCCACCGAAACCAAAAACACAATCGCCGCAATCCCCACCCCCATCCCTCCCACTGTCACAAATGATCGAGTTCTTTTAGCTCGCATATTTCGGAAAGCCAAAGCGATGAGAAAGCTTCGCCGCACCCCTCCCCTGTGTCCTTCTAACTTAGCAATTACTCTCTCTCCCCAATTCCCCAGTTTAGTTTGCCAAAATCGATCCGTTGAACTGACAATTTTCCCCAATATCTTGATCTGCCCAATCATTTTCCATAATAGCTCAAGCAAAAATACCAATAACAAGCCAAAGAAACTTAACAGTGACAAAATTGTTTTACCCTCTTCTTGTAGCTTAATTACCGTTTCTTTGGAGAAAAAATGTCTCCAATTCCGCAGTCTTTCCTTCCATGACCTTTTAGGAACTTTTACCCCAGCCGTTCGCTCCTCAGCTTTGGCTTCATGTTGATGGTTTTGCAGTAAATCAGCTAACATTATTTTCTCCTCTTCCAATATGTGTACTCTTGGTATCTCCGGCTACTTCCAACTCTTGGATATGTCTGGCTCCCCGCTTCCCTGCCATTTCCTTAAAGAGTTTACTCACTTCGGCCTGATTATATTCATTCTCAATTTTTCCATCTACCACTCGAATCATCCTGGTCGCATACTTCAAGTATTCCAAGTCATGAGTCACCATCACGATAGTTCTCCCATCCTGCTTATTCAAATTAGACAATAGCTGCATTAACTCTTCTCCTGACTGGGTATCCAGATTTCCGGTTGGTTCATCCGCCACCAAAATAACCGGGTCATTAATTAAGGCTCTCGCCAAAGACACTCTCTGTTGCTGTCCACTCGATAACTCCGTCGGTGAATAATTTTGCCAATCTTCCATCCCCACGATTTTTAACATCTCTAGCGATTTTCCAAATGCCTCCGACGGCATCTGACCCAACAAAAACAAAGGGAAGGCCACATTTTCTAGTACCGTTAACGACTTGATCCAATATGGCTGTTGATACACCATCCCTACTCGGGTTTTCCGAAACTCCGCCGCCTCATCCTGACTCATCTGCGCAAAATCTTTCTCTAGTAACATCACTTTCCCCGCGGTCGGCTTTTCCAGTCCTAGCAGGGTGTGTAATAAAGTACTCTTTCCTGATCCCGATGGTCCAAAAATGACAAAGAAATCCCCCCCGTGAATCTGGGTAGATACATCCTTTAACACCTGAACTTCCTGTGTTCCCACCTGATAATTCTTATTCACATGCTCTACACTCATGACTGGAGAATTTTTACTTACCGTTATATTACTCATATCTTTACTACCAGTTTACTAGTTACTCCCGTAATTGCCAAGGAATCCAAAGGCTTTCGAGAGATTAATAATTACCAAGTTAAGCGCACTCTGGGTTGCTTTAGGGGTAATCACTACCCGGTCCACCGATTGAGATTCATTATCCGCATCATCAAAAGAAATTGCCTTAACATGATAAACTCTCGAAGGTTGAAGATTGGGGACGACTACTACATGATTATATGTTAAATCAGTATCATGCTGAGTTTTATTCACCAAATTCCCACTTGATCCTTCCCCATACGCTACCTGAGAAGTTGAGAGTTCATCCGTATCCCACGCCACAACTAATTGTGCCGTAGTTTCTTCTCCCGCCCCTTGTATCACTGTCTCTACTTTCAAATTGGCCAATACCGGTGGTCGAGTATCAGTCGCCGTGGTAAATGTTTGCGGATTACTCAAAGCCTCGTTGCCAATCTTATCTCTTCCTTTAACAATCAGAGTATACGCCGTATTAGGCAATAGTCCCTCAATCAACATTGTATGGGCTTTCACTAATTTAATCTCAATCTTATCTTGCGCCGCCGAAGCATTGGCTGATGGATAATAAGTCACAATACTCGAAATTTCTGTGTTACTAGTCCAAGTAACCAAAACTGTCGAACTAGAGGATCCCCTCACCTGTTGTAACCTTACCGTCGCAATTTTTGGCCGAGGTAAAGTAGTAAAATCCAAAATCGTCCCCTCATATTCTGCCGTTTCTTCGTCAAACACATTAATTCTGTAGTAATACTTAGTCCCGTCAGTCAAACCAGATAATATCGTAGAATATGTCGTTTCACTGGTAGAAGTAGTCAAGGTCGTAGAACCACCAAAACTATTTGTTGTCCCGTAATATATTTTTACTTGACTAGCTCCAGTCACTGTATAATTAATTACCGCTGAATCCAATCCAATACTAGTTACGTTCACGTTTTGTGCTACCGGTGCAGCATCTGTCGTAAAACTATACTCACTACTAGTTCCCGTATTGCCATCTTCATCCGTCCACTTAGCTTTATAATAATAAGTCGTCCCTGGAGATAATCCCGTTAGTTGAATTGAGTGCGCCGCCACTTGACTTGAATTACTCGGTTCCACACTCCCATAGCTCCCACTGCCTGTCCCATACTGAATTTTTGAATCAGATGTTCGATCAGTCGACCAGGTTATCGTCGCTTTCTTGGTTGTAATCGATGACACTGCCGGATTAACACTCAATCCTGGCGCACTGGTCCACTTACCGGTCGGAGTTATTGAAACCGCATTTGTCCCGGAAGAAATCGCTTCAGCTCCATCCTGAGAATATACTTTGTAGTAATAAAGAACGGAAGCCGGAGTATTGTCCACATAGGAAAGACCGGAAGTACTACCTACCCGAGAAAAACTAGACCCATCGACAGAACGATAAATCAGATAAGTTAAATTACCCGCTCCCTGGTAACTCGGAGCTGTCCAGGTCAAGGTCACATTCCATTGAGATGAAGATTTAATACTAGAATCTGAAGCAACTAAATTACCCACATTGTCCGGATCGGTTGAATTTAAAGTAAAGCTACCGGAAATATAGTTGCTGGGAGAGTAATTTGGGGTTTCGGCATCATCTATTGCCACCACATAAACCGTGTTCACCCCTTTATTAACATTGGGTAAAGCAGCAGCGACTAAAGTAATTTCAGTACCATTATCCCAATAGGTACTGGCATTACCTTGCAGTGTCGCCAAAGATGAAGGCGGACTGGTATTAATCATGTAATAGTAACTAGCCACATTTTGACCATCGGTCGGTGTTGCCTCCGACCATGAAAGAGAAAACTCATTGGTATCTGAAGTAGTAGGATCAATTGTTACCACACCATCTCCAGGAAAACTCGGAGCCTCCCCACCGTAAGTCAAATTACCGGTCCGGTAAGTTGCCGCCGAAGAGGGATTGCCGGCATTGTCGACCGTCCGGAAATAAACCACATTATTGCCAGTTATTACATTAGCTTCATCACGAGCAGCAATAAATGTATATGCAGAGGCAGTAGCCGGGATATAGTCCAAATCAAATTCCGCATTATAAGTCGTTCCCTGCCAAGAACCGGCACTCGAATTAAGCTGATATTGCCAACCCAAAACTCCCGATTCGGAATCGGAACTGGCACTGCCACCACTAGTCGGCCAAGAAAAATTCATATCCACTACATTAGAAAAATTAGTTGAAGGCATAGTCAGATAAGCTACATTAGTAGGGACAGTACTATCGTACTTAAAGCTCACCAAATCCTGCCAAGGACCAGCGATATCATTGGCCACATTCCCAGCCGCATCCACCGCCTTAATCGAAAACCAATACTGTTTGTTAGTCGGTAAAGTTAAACCAGAAATCGAACTCAAATCCACGCTTGTTCCGGCAACAATATAAGGACAAGTTGAGTTATTGGTAATTCCATCATCCAAACCGTTCATCTCTCCTGCATCAGTCTCCGGATTAAGACTAGCTGACGGAGTTGCATCTACCGTTTGCTCATCCAAAGAGATACAGTAACCAGCAACAGCCGTATCATCAGTCCCAGCTGTCCAAGTGATGGTAGGTTCAGTACTCGTCCAATTCCCACTGGTTAACCCAGTAATTGCCACATTAGCTGCATTCACGCTAGGTCTCAATTGATCTGAAGCTGTAAAAGGAACAGAAATATCATAAAGCTCCGGAGATAATGCTCCCTGGACAGTCAAAGTTGCCTGGTATTGAAGATATTGATCCTGGTCAGTAACACAATCAGTTTCTGTCAGATCTGTCCCAGAAGCAATCCCACTACAAGACCCCCAATCCGTAGCCCCAGACATATCCGGACTGCTATCAGTTCTAACTTTAATCGTTACTCCGGACCCTGAAGCCGTGTAACTCAACTCCCCCCAGTCAGCCGCAAATCCGGCATCCAAAATATTCGAAATCAAAATACCAGAATCAGGATACTGACTTACCTCATCAGCGATTGTATTAAAAGCATTCGTTTCAGATTTGTAAGAAGCTGCAATCCAAGCGGCTGAACGTCCAATATCTGAAACTCTAATTTCATCGAGAACTCCATTAACATAATAGCTAGGTGCAAGTTTACCAATTGTAGTTGCACTCCCGGTAGAAAGCGCCCCTGATACTGATTGAGAGCTTGTTTGAACCCCATCAATATAGGCCTTTAGTGTTTCTCCGTTATACACCAAGCCTAATTGATGAAATTGCCCATCTCCCAGCCCACTTCCACTATTAAATACTTGTCTCCCCATCGTTGCTGTCGTGACTCCTGCTCTAATTTGTCCTGTGCTCTCAATCGCATCCAACTCAATCTGGGTACCTTGCATATAAATCGTATGATATCCACTCCCTGCCACTCCTAATCTCTTAAACCAGGTAGTAACTGTCACTTGTGAGGCTGGGCTAATCGCAGTAATCGTAATGTTATCGCCGGCACCATTAAAGTGATCTGCTCCATCAATCTGACCAATGTCTGCCCCTTGCTCGGTCACCGTTACACTATTTGAATCAAAATTATTTGCAGTCGAATCATAGTGAACGCCACTGCTCTCATTAAAATGTTGGACCATCTTATAACCACTATTCCAAACACTACTTTCTGTTTGTCCATCACTCGCTCCGGTATTACCGTAATATATATATACATAATCAGTGTTAGAATTTTGATCAATTTGGGGAACTTTAACCCACACGTATGAAGACCCGGTTTCATCCCACTTCTCGATTTCATAAGCCAAAACCGTCCCATCAGAATCAGTGAATCTCAAATCCTGACCCAAGTCTTGAGTCTTGGTGTAATCAATATTTGTCCCTGTGTCCAGCTTCACCAATACCGGGAAATCAGTTAGATTTTCACTAGTTACTCCCAAAGTAGCGTCAGTATTATCAAAGGTAATCTTCCTTCGATATGCCCAATTATGATAATCACTACTCCAACCATCCGTCTGATCAAGGACAATCAAACCAGCGCTGGCTGTGGCTTCAACTCCATCCAAACTCGTCCAGGTATTTACTGTCTCAGAAACTAACGTGGAACTATCCCCTCCACTCCAGTCCGTTTGGACCCATGGCGTACTTGTCGCTCTAATTCGTGGAATTACCACATCATTCACCAAGAAAAATAGTCCAATCGCCATTCCAGCCGTCAACGCACTAATAACCGCCATCTGTAACCACACAAACGAAAACCTTGGTTTCAAATATCGATTTATCAACTTTTCTTTGATCGTCATATGTTTATCTTGTTAATTAATTCCCCGCTATTCCTCCCAAGAACCCGAAGGCTTGGGATAAGTTGGATACCACCAAATTTAAGGCACTCTTAGTTTCTTTCGGAGTAATTACGACTCGATCTACCGAGGTTGCTTCATTACTTGCTTCATCCATCGACAAAGCCTTGAGGTGATATACCTTTGATGGCTGCAAATTAGATATCACCACCAAATGATTGAAAGTTCGATTACTGTCTTGCTGAGTTTTGCTCCCCAAACTCCCACCCGATCCTTCTCCATAAGCCACCTGAGAAGTCGAGAGTTCATCCGTATCCCAGGACACAACTAGTTGGGCCGTTGCCTCTTCCCCTACTCCCAGAATCACTGGCTCAACTTTCAAATTGGCAATCGACGGCGGTCGCGTATCCGACGCCGTACTAAATGTCTGTGCTGACGCTACCGCCTCATTCCCTACCTTATCGCGTCCTTTTACTACCATCGTATATGCAGTATTGGGCAGTAACCCAGAGATCAAAGCTCGGTGGGCTGTCACCAACTTCACATCAATATTATCCTGCGCAGCAGATGGATTGGCCGAGGGGTAATAAGTAATTATCGAAGAAATTGGCGTATTAGTCACCCACGTGACCAAAATCGTTCCCGTTGCAGTCCCCTTAACTTGTTGCAGCTTCACCAAATCAATTCTTGGTCGCGGCAGAGTCTCAAAGGAATAGGTATCTCCCTCGTATTCATTATTCTCACTGTCAAACAGACTAACCTTGTAATAATACTTGGTCCCATCCGCCAGTCCGGTCAACTGGACAGTATAGGTCGACTCAGCCGTCCCCACACCCATCTCACTATAGCCTCCAAAAGCCGTGGTAGTACCGTAATACACTTTCGCTTTACTCGCGTCTTTACTCGTAAACTGGATATTCACTGTATCCAGTCCAATCGACACCGCCTTCACTTCTTTAGCAGTTGGCGCCGGATCAGTCGCAAACGTATATTCTTCGCTCGATCCCAAATTCCCGTCCTCATCCGTCCACTTCGCCACAAAATAATAGGTTGCCCCTGGGCTCAAATTGTTGAGCGTCAATGAATGTACTGTCACTTGATCAGAATTCCCCACCTCTTCATCAAAATAATCTCCGCTCGCCGTCCCGTACGCCACTTTCGAATCGGCCGTTCGTGACGTCGTCCAATCCACCTCAGCCTTCTTGGTGGTAATCTCACCAACCTCAGGCTCCCCGACCAAAGGCGCTGCCGTGGTATATTTTCCATCTGGATATAGCGATACTGCACTCGAAAATGCTCCGCAGTTATTGGCCGAATCACAGGCTCTTATCTTGTAGTAGTAGGTTATCTGGCTTAACCCTGTATCCACATATGAAATGCCCGAAGTTGATGCTCGTTGGGTGTAGGTAACGCCATCCGTCGACCGATAAACTTGATAACTCGCTACTCCCGCCCCGACCGACGAGGGTGACTCCCAAGTCAAGGCTAGCTTCCACGCCGAACTGGCCTTGACCGACACATCCGCAATATCAGCGTTTAGGGGTATGCCTGGCGCCGTCGTATTGGCCGTAAAGGTAACGCTTGCATAGTTGTCATAATCAACATTCCCCGCTTCATCCATGACTACCACATACAAAGTATTTTCTCCAGGAAGTGTCGCATATGCCGACGCTCCCAAACTATTCGAATAAGCTCTCGTAACTGACGACTCGGTTGGGAGTGCATTAACCGAGTAATAGTACTGCAAATTAACCAGTGAGCCATAATAAGCAACCGGTGCCTCCCACTCGAACTCAAACGAATTGACCGTATTTGTTTCCGGTGTCACCGTCAAACTGGTCGGAGCCGACGGAGCGCCATTATTGTAATAAAAAGATCCGGTCGTATAACTGCTATAGTTACCAGCCGTATCACGCGAACGCACATAAAAAGTATTCGTTCCGGCCTGGTATCCCGTAATCCCTGTCACACTCACTCCGCTCGTACACTGATCACTCGCCAAAGTCCCTGAAGCCGTTGCCGTTTTATAACAGTACTCAATCCCTCCACTGGCACTATCGGTCGCACTCTCCCAGCTAAAATCAAAATCATTGACCGCGGTATAACCCGAAGGATCCGCCGCCAAACCGGTTGGCACATTCGGAGCTTCATTATCATATTTATAAATAAATGGTTGCCATGCCGTCCCACTCACATTCCCCGCATCATCCTTGCTTTTAATCCGTAAATAGTAAGTACTCCCGGTAACTAGCGAGCTAGCTGTAAACGAGCTTGGAGTAATCAAAGTTCCCGCTGTTTCTGGATCAGCGTCGCTATCGGATCCGAAATATACATAATACCCAACTATTGCACTTCCCGTCTCGGTATCACTGGCCCCGCCTGTTACTTCCGCATCCGGCCAGTCAAAATAAGGACTGGTATGGTTATACCAAGTATTAGTCACCATACTGGCGCTAGCCGTTGCGGTCGTATACGCCGATAGTTCACTCGCGTTAGTCGGAGGGGTCGTATCCGAATAATACTTGATCGAATAATCCGCAATTACTCCCGAGTAAATCCCATCCGAACTGGCAAGTTCAAACTGCACTTGTAAATACCGCTGTACCGTTGAGTTTATTTTGTACTCATAACTCGTTCCCACCGCTTTTTCTTCATTGGCAGAAACCCACGCATCCCACACCACTCCATCGGTACTGGTCCGTGTCGATACAGTTAAGGTATTATTGGTCGCAGACGAATACGTCAAGGTCAAGTTCGCCAATCGGTAAACCTCCCCCAGATCAATCGTTGCCGACTGGTATGACCCGGCTTCTTCAAACGAAGTGGTACTTGATTCCATCACGTAGGTATACAAACCATTGGCATAACTATTCGTTCCCGGTCCTGGTAACACGTACATCTTTCCGCTCCCATCACTAGCCGCCGCCCCGCCGTAGTAAATTGCCCCCGGGAAATTCGCAATCGCACTCCAACTGTCCCCACTCACGCTATAACGGTAACAACTGGCGGTATTGTAACCTTTACAGGCATACAAATAATCTCCTCCTGAATCAACCAAAAAGCCATCGTTATAAACCGAGTCACTCAAAGCCGTTAAGGTACTCCAGCTACCTCCCGCCACATCATATCGGTAAAGCGGGTTAGGATTGACTGCACTTCCCCGCATGATATACAAATATCCGTCCTTATAAACCAGTTGGGCTCCGTAACTGACAGTCGCCGTAATATTGGTCAGAGTACTCCACTTATTCCCCGCCGATCCTTGCGTATCAAACCGGTAAAAGCTGGTTGTTCCCGCCCCCCTCGCATAATAAATATAACGCGATCCATCATAAGCGAGCGATGATCCCGCCCCTGGATCAACCGGCAGCAAATCATCTGCTTCCCGGCTCCAGACATTCGTCGCTATATCGTACACATAAAAATTATTATTAATATTGCTTGTGCTCGCATAAATTTTCTCTGCGGTACTGTCATAAACCAACGCTCCTCCCAAATACATTCCTCCCGGCACATCTGCTAGCTCTGTTGCGATCCCAGTTGTCGGATCATACTTAACAAAAGTACTATCCTGATTCCCTCTGGTTAGGTAGTAATTGCTTCCGTCACCTTTGATAATATCTGCTCCATATCCTTGGGTCGCCAGATCACTTCCAAAAAACATCTCCCGGAAAAATCCTCTTTCGGGTACTAACCACTCCGCTTTGGCAATATCATAAATCGCCATACTAGTAGTTGCCATCCCTCGCACTGCATACAACTTCCCTCCGGCATTGCGCATCGAACTCCCTAGCCCCAAAGTCCATGGCGCCTCATCCAACTGGCTCCAGGTATCACTCGCAATCGCATATTTATATAGATAAGGTTTTCCTCCGCCAGGGATCATGTACAAAGCATTGCTAGTCGTGTCATACTGTAAATGTCCCCCCTGATAAACGTTGTGCGGAGTTTTGGCCAGCTGAGTCCAAGTATTGGTACTGATGCTGTAAGCTGCTAGTCCGGTATACTGCGTACCCTGCAAAGCATAAATCGTATCTGCCCCGTCATACGTCAAAGCTGCTCCATAATTAATCAAATTACTGATTTGTTCTGTTGTCGCCCCAAAATCCACATTTGCCATCGATTCCCAACTGTCATTTGTTGTGTTATAGCGCATAAATGCATCATCCGAAGTTCCCCGCAAAGCGTAAATATACTGAGTTCCGTCATATACTAGCGCCGAATCATAATAAATTGTCAGTGGTGAATCCGTCGCCGCCGCATCATCCCACGTATTTTGCGCAATATCATACCGCCAAAAAGTACTTGTCTGATTCCCGGCAAAGGCATACAAATACCCTCCCGGTCCCTCCACAATTTTGCCTCCATAATGCACCACCGCCGGAGTATCCGCTAGGGTCGACCAAGTACTGCTCGCAATATCATAACTATAAAAATTTGCCGTGTTATATCCCCGCAGGGTGTACAACTTGCTGCTGGTACTGACATATGCCGTACTGGATCCGTAATACGGTGCCGCCGGTATCAGTCCCGGAGCCTCTTCCCGCCAAAACCCAGCTTTCCCCGCCAACTTAATCTCATCACCTGTAATGGTCATGTTATCTACCGTACTCCCCGCAAAATCACCACTACTTGTATATGCCACACTAGTCGCCACCACCCCCTGATACCCATAGGTAAATCCGCTTGCCACACTACTAGTATTACCAGCACTATCCTTGGCTACTACCCGCAAGTAATATGTCCCCGTGGTCAAATTACTGGTAACCACATAATCGCTTGTTGTCTGGTAATTTCCGGCTGTAATTGGATCAGCACTCGCATTAGTCCCGAAATACACATAATACCCTGCCACACTAGTTTCGGCATCGCTTGCTCCACTCCAACTAAAGTAAGGATAGTTGTACCGGTAACTACTCCCCGAAACCAAGGTACTCCCTCCCACCTCACTCGACTTTCCAGTAAATGTGGTGGGTGCCGTCGGTGCTGTCACATCCCCTTGATAATTGATCGTTAGAGCTGTCAAAGTCGGGGTTTCTGTCCGATCTGTACTTGCTGTCAAAGTTGCTCGCACTTGGATGTAGCGGTTGACACTTGACCCAATCGTAGTTCCCGCTACCGCCGTCCACTCTCCCCACGTAACTTTGTCGGCACTTGTTCTCGTCTCGTAACTAATACTACTATCGCCAGGCTTAGTTGCTGTTTCCACTAAAGATGTCCACGCCGTCACATATGTCAAATCCTCTACCGGACTAATCCACGTCCCACTCGCTAAATAATCATTGGCATCAATCGAATAGCTTGCCATATTCAAAATACTCGCTCCCACCGCCGAATACAAAATCGCGTTTATGGTATCAACGACCAGCGCTCCGCCGTTATAAGCTCCCTGATGATATCCGTAGTACTCGTTTAATGAATCCAGATACAGCCACTCTCCGCTGCTAATGTTGTATCTCCAGAATTGACCTTTGTAATATCCAGCCTGAATATAGATATTTCCATCCCAATAAACTGCATCACTCCCCCAATACGGTGCATACGGTAGCGATGCTACTTCACTCCAAGTATCAGTTGAAATCGTATATTTCAACAAAAATCCGGTTCGCGAACCAGAAACATAGTAAAGATTCGTCCCATCCGAAAATAGCCTAGCCCCATAACTCGCTTCACTGTTATTAGGAAGGTCAGTTGGGGTATCTTCCCAGCTATTCCCCGAAATTGAGTAACGATAATGTTTGAGGGTATAACCTCCTACGGTTGCATAAAGATAATCACCACTCCCAGGGTACGCCAAACTGCCTCCATAATTTACATTTGCCGGAGCCACCGCCATCGTCGCCCAACTATCTGCCGCCGGATCATAGCGGTAAAAATTAGTAGTATTACTCCCTTGGAAGAAATATAAGTAACTACCCGCCACCACTCCTGTCGTATCATCATTAAAGGCTGCCGGCGCCACCGCCCTCGACTCCCAGGTCTTACTCGTCAGGTTATAACGATAGAAAGTGGTGGTGTTGGCTCCTCTCGGTTGATAAATATATCCCCCGTAATACACCAAATCCGAACCCGATCCTGGAGCCAGAGTCATATCTACCGGTCCCAAATACCCATCTGTATCTGGATCATACTTCCAAAATTCATACGTTCCATTTCCTCTAAACACATAGATCATGTCATCTATCGCGTTATACACGCTCCCCACATAACGCGAAGCTTGGGGTAAGACCGCCATCGTGCTCCAACTATTGCCCGCAATGTCGTATCGATACATTGTGGTGGTATTTCCATTCAAAGTAATGTAGATATACGCTCCTCTGATAGCTGCATGACTGTCTTCCGCAATCACCGCCGTCATATTTGTCATGGTGGACCACGTTCCCGCCGCCACTGAATATCGATACATGGTATTAGTCGACACTCCGCGCAGAGTGTAAAAATACCCGTCGTTATACACCAATGAGGCTCCGTAATTAATCGTTGCCGGCGTCCCCGTTAACATACTCCACTCACCCGTGCTAGTCGTATATTTCCAAAAGTCAGTCGTACTATTACCATGCAAGGCATAAATATCCGTTCCGTTCGTCGCCAAACTACCTCCGCGGTAAACCAAGTCGGGTGTATCTGCTAACTCGGTCCAAGTATTATTAGTTATGTCGTACCTGGCATACTCTTTTTGATACCCCCCAAACATGGCGTAAAGATATCCATCCAAATACACCATATCTGAGCCGTATCCCGCCGAGTAAGGAGCCGAAGCCAAAACTTCCCACCGATTAGTTGCCTGATGGTATCTCGCAAACCACGTGTCATATCCTGCCAAGACATAGACATACTCCCCATCCGACTCAATCGCTGTCCCTGTCGTCAACGGTAGTTCCGGTGTCTGCCAGGCTCTCTGTTCCCACTCTCCCGCTGATCTTAGCTTAATCTCCCCTGCCGAACTCTCCCCGGTTACCCCATTAAATACCCCCGTCTCCCACTCCGCAGTCTCGCTGTAATCAAAGCTTGTAGCCTTCACATTAACCACCCCTCCCAAGATGAGAAGTCCACTCAACACCAATACTTGACCGACTCGTTTAATCATTTGTCTCTATTTCTTCCAATGGATAAATTAATGATTCCTGATTAACCACGTATGGTTCATTTTCGCTTTGCCCATATTCCTCTTCTCCTACTACCAGATAAAATTTAATTTCTTTCCCCTCTTCCACCTCCAATAACAAATCGTGCTCTTTTGTCTCCACATTCCCTTCATTAGCTACCATTACTCTCTCAATTGACTCTCCCTGATAACCCCAGACCATAATCCCCAAGGTCTTATCATAAGTTTGCCACCTGACTCGCACCAATGTTTCCCCCAACCGCTCAATCCGTACGTCTTGAGGATACTCAATTTTTAGCACCCGATAATTTACATATACTTGTAGTACCACTAGTGCCACAAACACCAATCCATCTACAATCCACCAACCCAACCACCTCACAAACTCAAATCGTCCAGTTTTCCGCGCCCTCACTAACAATCTAATTAATTGATATAGCCACAAGATACTCACCAGCACCCAAGATACCCAAATTATTTTCAGATCATGGCTGTGCAAATTATCCCGATACTGTTGATTTAGTACCGACGAAACTACTAGCGCCGAATCTTGGTAAACCTGCGCCCCCATTATTTTTCCTGTTTCGATCCACTCAAAATTTGCCATATTAGTAACTCGCAAGTAACCTTGCGACCTCCTTTTTGGTTTTAATCAGATCTAATATCTGGGTATTCAACTTCCACCTAAGTCCCACCTTATCCTGGGCTTTCCCCATCGGCTCAATCAAACTAATCCCCCGAAATCTAGTTCGCGACAAACTCGACAATACTCCCCCCAAAACCTTCTTTTTGAGAGGAGTTCCCGCCTCCATT
>Ga0075747_110_pt1 | contig 41902 bp, 38 predicted proteins | sample RifGroB1_FD_68439 | JGI IMG/M metagenome (GOLD analysis project Ga0075747, IMG submission 68439) | Microgenomates bacterium GW2011_GWB1_46_7 | reverse complement strand
GCCTCCCTTGAACATCCCAGCGCTCGCGGTACGACTTCCCTCTTTGTGTTTGGCAAAAATCTGGTCAAACTCGCTTTGGTTGAGAACAATATTTTTTTCGGCTAACAAATCGCGGGTGATTTCAAAGGGGAAACCTAAGCTTTGATAGAGATTAAAGGCAAATTGAGCGTCAATTAGCTTGGGATCGGTACGCTCGATATCTTTGAGGCCTTTATCAAGGGCTTTGCCAAATTTGTCGAGCTCAGTGTTGATGATTTCCTTGACGCGGGGGAGAACAGTTGAGTCAATGAAGCCGGCTTCGGCATATTGGTTGACAATAGTTGGTGTACATTCAGTAAAGATTTTCTTGGCGTCTAAACCAAGGCGGCGAGCGCGAACAGCACTGCGACGAAGAAGCCGGCGGAGAACGTATCCCTGGAGTTTGTTACTGGGTTCCAGTCCCTGAGCAATCATAAAGACCGAAGCGCGGAGGTGATCAGCGATCACACGCATGGGAGACATAAAATCTCCTTGATATGATTTCCCAGATGAATCTTCAATCATTTTAATAATTGGGGTGAACATATCGGTGGCGAAAACGTCGGGATTATTTTGAGAAGCTGCCGTAATACGTTCAAGACCACCACCAAAATCTACGTTTTGGGCTGGGAGAGGTTTTAGGCCATCGGCAACTTTTTCGTAGGCCATAAAAACCGAGTTGCCAATTTCTAGAAATTTTCCACAGTCACAGTTGGGGTGACATACATCACCAAATTTTGGGTCGTGCTTAATATTGGTGAATTCATAAAAAATCTCACTAGTTGGACCACCAATCTCCCCTACTGGCATTTGATCGGGAGTACCGGCGCGGCTCCACCAATTTTTCTTTCCTGGATAATAAAAAATATGATTATCTAAAACTCCAAGGCTTCGCCAAATATCATATGACTCCAAGTCTTTGGCAATAAATTCATTGCCTTCGAAAAGGGTCACATATAATTTATCGGTAGGTAATTGTATTTCTTTGGTGAAAAACTCCCAGATCCATGACAGTTGCTCATATTTAAAATAATCGCCGAGACTCCAGTTACCCAACATTTCGAACATACAGGTGTGACGATTGTTCCCGACTTCTTCAATGTCGTCGGTGCGAAAGCTGGGCTGAGAATTGACAAGCCTTTTCCCCATCGGATGAGGTTCGCCCTTGAGATAGGGAACTAGTTGTTGCATGCCGGAACTGGTAAAAAGAGTGGTCGGGTCACCCGCGGGTATTAGGGGGGCGGCCGGAACAAGGGCGTGAGTGTGCGCGGCGAAAAAATCAAGATACTTCTTGCGGATATCACTACTTTGCATGAGACGAATTATAAACTATTTCTTGAGGGAGAGACCATGGCGTTGAAAGAAGGTTTTTTTGGAAGTGGTTTCTACTGAGGTGGCATCAGCCACGCGTTCGGCAGCAGAGTTAACGGTTGAACGAGCCTGGTCAATGGTAGATTGCAGATCGGCGATTTTCTCGGCGAGGGCGGGATTGTCTTTGATTGACTCAACAGCATCCTTGGCTTGATCTTTGAGGTTGGCAAGCATTTTCTTGCCTTGTTCGGTATTTTCTAGGTAGTAGGAGCCAGCAGCTCCAAGAACTAGCCCCAGCGCTAGGCCGGAGAGAAAACCGGAATGATCAGAGGGAGGAGAGTTGTAGTCAGACATAGATTATTTTTTGACTTTGGGAGCTATTAATTTGGTGACCATACCCACAAGCTGTAAGCCTGATTCGAGACTGGTAATAGCATGGGAGAGAGCGCTTCCCCCGCGAGTTAAACTGCGAGTTAAGAAACTAACATCATCGAGAATGAGATCGGTTTTTTTCAGGGTTTCTTTCGCGTCCTTGAGGATTCCAATGAGCTGGATCCCGATTACGATCAAGATCACACTAATAGTGAGAATAACTACCAAAAGAATAATTTGGGGCAGGTCCATAGTTAGATGGTATCACGTTACTTGGAAACCGTGAAGGTGCGCTCGAGGAGACGAGTTTTGCCTTCGCGACTTTGGGCTTGGATCAATACTCGGTGGGTACCGGCGGGGAAAAGTAAGTCAAGACTAAATTCGCCGTTTTGGCCAACAATAACTTTTTGATCGTTAATAATGACGGTGGCATCGGGAGCAGTCAGACCTTTAACGGTAATTTTCTCACCGTAAGTCTCGCCATCCTGAGGCTCTAGGACGTTGAGTTTGGGGAGACTCCACCAAGAAAACAGTTGGAAACCCAAAAAGGTCAGAAAAACCACAATACAAGTGATGAGTAAAATAAGATTGATGGGAAGAGGGGGATGGCGATCCAGAACTGGTTTGACTAAACCACTAGGAATAATTTCGCCAGTGTGGCTTTCGGAAAAATCACGACGGAACATGGCGAGAATAGTTTCAGGATTGAGATGAAGAACTTTGGCATAACTACTGAGGAAACCCTTGGTAAAGGTACCGGAGGGAAGTAACGAAAAATCGGAGTTTTCGAGAGCCTGAAGGTATGATTCTTTGACCTTAATTTTTTGGGCAATGTCAGCAAGAGAGAGCTCGAGGAGGAGACGTTTGTCGCGAAGTAATTGACCGGCGGTTTTCATATTATGGTTGGGGAGTCGATTCGCGGGCTTTGAGTTCGGCGAGACTGGTAATTAAAACCGATCGGGGTTTGACCCCTTCGGCTTGGCCGACAACACCAGCTTTTTCGAGTTGATCCATAATCCGGGCAGCTTTGTTATATCCAAGAGACATTTTGCGTTGCAAATAGCTGGTACTAGCTTTGCCGGCGGCAATGACCACATTGACTGCATCATCGAATTCGGCATCGCGTTCGTCACCAGAACCACCGGCAACGGTTTCTTCGCCCTTGAGATACTTTTCGGTGACATCGGTTTCATATTGAACCGGTTTTTGAGTAGTGGCTTTTAGATATTCGATTAAACCTTTGATCTCGGTGTTGGTCACAAAAGTTCCCTGAATCCGGGTAGGCAAAGGCCGATCGGGTGGGACATAGAGCATATCTCCCCTACCCAAAAGTTTTTCGGCTCCCGGTTGATCAATAATAACCCGAGAGTCGATCATGCTCGTGACGTTAAAGGCAATCCGGGTGGGAATATTGGCTTTGATCAGACCGGTAATGACGTTAACGGATGGGCGTTGGGTAGCAATAACTAGGTGGAGTCCGGTAGCCCGGGCCATTTGAGCCAGGCGAACAATGAGATCTTCCACTTTGGTGGGAGCGGTCAACATAATATCGGCGAGTTCGTCGATGACGATGACAATATATTCCATGGCAGTAAAGCCGGAGGCTTCGTTATACTCTTCGATATTTCTGACCCCTACTTCGGCAAATATTTTGTAGCGTTTATCCATTTCTTTGGTAGCCCAATTGAGAGCGGAAATAACCCGTTCGGCATCAACAATGACAGGGGTAAGCAAGTGAGGAATGCCGTTATAACCGGTCAATTCGACTCGTTTGGGATCTACCATGATAAAGCGGAGTTCTTGGGGAGAGTTGCGAAAAAGAAGAGTGGTAATAATGGTGTTGATACAGACAGATTTACCAGAACCAGTCGAGCCGGCAACCAGAATATGCGGCATTTTTTTGATATCAGCAATGGCCGGAGTACCAGAAACTCCCAATCCCAGACCCACAGCCAGACGGGATTTTTCTTTTTTCATATCTGGGTGATGCATGATTTCGGCTAAAGTCACATATTCGGGGGAGCGATTGGGGATTTCGATCCCAACTAGATTGCGACCGGGGATCGGAGCTTCAATCCGGATTTGACCGGTCGGGGCAGCTAGAGCAAGCGCCAGATCAGTTTGGAGAGCTTTGACTTTGCTGAGTTTGGTACCTTCGGCGATTTTGATCGCGTATTGAGTAATGGCTGGTCCACCATTCACCTCAATGACTTTAGCCCGAATATTAAAGGATTCAAGAGTGGATTCGATAATATCAGCGTTTTCTTGAACATTACCACGATCAGCCTTGGTACCTTTCTCACCGGAGAGAAGGGAAAGCGGGGGGTATTTCCAGATTTCGGGAGTTCCTTCTTTGGCGGGAGAGAGGGAAGAGGCAAATTCAAGATCGGGGGGAGCTTCTTTGGTGGGAGCTGAAGAAGCGGATTCAGATGATTTGGCGGGTTTGTTTGATTCGGGTAAGTTAATTTTGGTGGTCATGTTTTTATCAAAGGAGGTTTGTTTGACAGCTGATTTTCGGGAGAAGAGTGCTGATACTCCCCGGCCAACTAAACGGAAAAAACCAGCAATGACGAGAAAGAAGTCCTCGATCGGGGTATTGGTCAGAACAATAAGACCGATCGTCATGATGGCAAAAAAGATAATGCTGGCGCCGACAGAAGTAAAAAGAGCGGAGAGGGCTTCATTTGCTTGAGTACCCAGCTCCCCAGCACCAGTTAAACCGAGGGTACCAAGAAAGAGTAAGGTGCCTCCCAAAAGGAGACTGGGGCTGGCAATCGCCCACTTAAGAGTGGTCATCATAAGTCCGACTGATAAGAGGAGGAAAGGCAAGATGAGCATGGTCCAGCCAAAGGCGGTGTAAACGACTAAATAAACTTGGGTCAAGAGTGGACCAGAACGGGTAAAACTCAACATAATGAGGATAGAGAGAAGAATAAAAAGAATCGAGACAATAGAGTAAACAATTTCCTTGCGGAGCTTGAGTTTGAAGGGTTTCTTGCGGCGGCCACGGCGATGCGACATATGAATTAGCTTTCAATAATAATCGGAATTACCAAGGGGTTTTTGCCGATTTTTGCCACAAATAAACGGCTAACCTCTTTGGCAATTCTATCCTTACTATACAACTTATCTCTGGTAATGTCGTCAGGCCTGAGGATAGTAAGTAATTGTCCCTTGATGTCAGACAAAATATCGTTACCAACGGGCGGGGTCAAGCCCTTGGGGATAAGATCTAGGTCAAGGGTGTGCTGGCGAATGGTGATGGCCGCAATGACTACCCCCTCTTGATACATGAGTTTGCGATCAGTTAGCGGAGCGTCAGAGCGGAAGATTTGGCCGGACTCAACGTAGACACTTTTGATATCGAGTTTTTCGCCGTAGTGAACGATACCGGTTGGTTCGAGCACAATCACTTGATTTTCGGGCATTAAGATATGATCGGAGGCTAACCCCATTTTGGCGGCAAGTTTGCCGTATTGAATCATGTGCCGATAAGTACCACCGGTCGGAAGAACATATTTGGGTTTGGTCATAGCAATGAGCATCATGAGCTCGCTACTGCTGGCATGACCAGAAACATGGAGATCGTCGGCGATATCATAATAGATGACTTCCAATTGATGAGCACTCAGCATATCAACTAAGCGGTAAACATTGGCTTCGTTGCCAGGAATAGGGTCGGAAGAAAAAATGACTTTGTCGCCGGGGTCGAGATGGACGACCTTGTGCTCACCGGTGGCAATTTTCTCGAGGGAAGAGCCGAGTTGGCCCTGGCTGCCGGCGATAATTAAACACTGTTCGTTTTTGGGAAGCGCGGCAATTTTCCGTTTATCAATCACGAGACGGGGAGGGATTTTCAAAAATCCTAGTTCGGCGGCGACTTTGACGTTGCGCTCGATAGAAAAGCCGACAAAGGCGACTTTGCGGTTGTTGCGTTTGGCCACCCAAAGAGCTTGTTGAATTCGACTGATGTTGCTGCTCATGGTAGTTAGGACAACTCGATTGGATTCATCACGAAATTCGCGTTCCAGAGAGTCTTCGACACTCGCCTCGGAAAGAGAGTAACCTTTTTTCTCACCGCGCAAACAGTCGGACAACAAGAGAGTAACCCCTTCCGCACCAGCCCGAGTAATGGATTGAATGTCGGGAAGTTCTTGGCCGACCGGGGTCCAGTCAAACTTGAAATCGGAGCCGTGGTAGATATTACCGTAGGGAGTTTTGATCACTAAGTGTTTGGTATCGGGGACAGAGTGAGTCACGGGAATCATTTTGACTTCAAAAATACCAAGTTGAATAGGTTGGCGGTCACCGACTACATTGATCAAACGAAGATCAATATCAAATTCGCGAAATTTTTCTCGGATGAAACCGGCAGTTAATTTACTCGCATAGATCGGGATCTGCCCGCCTAGTTCGGGAATGATATAGGGGAAGCCGCCAATGTGATCTTCGTGTCCGTGGGTGACGACGAAGCCGCGGATTTTGCTGATTTTGTCTTTGAGATAGGTGATATCGGGAATAGTTAAATCAACCCCGGGAACTCCTTCGTCGGGGAAACCCATGCCACAGTCGACGATAAAAATATCGTCAGCAGACTCATAAACATACATGTTATCGTGGACGTTGGGCATGCCCCCCAAGGGGACAATGCGGATGGGGTAGTTGTAAGACATAGATTCCTTTCTTAATTATATGACAAAATTGCTTTACCAAAAGATCGGGGTTTCCCCATGAGCGACTAAGTAAGTATCACAGCGAGAAAAAGGCCGAGAACCAAAGAAGCCATTATGAGCGGATAAGGGAGAGGGATGAGCGGAGCGAATCACCAAGTGACGGGATTCGTCGATGACGGCACCTTTTTTCTGAGCATAAGCACCCCAAAGGATAAAAACCAAATTCTGTTTTTGTTGGGAGAGCACGCGAACAACAGCATCGGTGAATTGCTCCCAACCGAGGTTTTGATGGGAACCGGCTTGATGAGCACGAACAGTTAAGGTTGCGTTTAAAAGCAGAACTCCCTGTTGGGCCCACTTGGTTAAATCGCCGTCTTTCTGGCTAGGAGGTTTTCCTGTATCAGACTCGATTTCTTTGTAGATGTTTTGCAGGGAGGGAGGGAGTTTGACTCCCTGGTTAACGGAGAAACAAAGCCCGTTGGCTTGATCCGGCTCGTGATAAGGATCTTGGCCCAAAATAACTACTTTGACTTGATCAAAAGGGGTTAAATCGAACGCGCGAAAAATAAAGCGAGGAGGAGGATAAATGGTCGCACTTTCATATTCTGATTTAACAAACTTGGTGAGTTTGCGAAAGTAGTCTTTGTCAAATTCTTTTTGAAGAACTTTTTCCCAGCTGGGTTCAATTTTTACTTGCATTTTAGGGTTGATATTGTTCGGTTATACTAGTTACCGTTCCGTTGGTAGATTCTATCCAAAATAAGGTATTAGTCCATTTTTCTGGTTTTTTTTGAAAATCATCCAAAAACTGACTAAAGGTCACTGATTCATTTTTGACTTGACCATCCGTTTCTAACGTATATGTTTGAAGGGTAACTTTGGGTTCGGCTCCTGGAACATCTGTATATAACTTTTCTGTTGTTGTGATTGGATTATTTATGCGATATCCATTAGGGGCATTATTGTCATTAATCCATTCAACATAGTCTATATCTAAAGCATAATTATCGTAGTTGGGTTTGATTGATTTGATATAGCCAATTTTTTTTGTGATATTACTATCTAAATTCTGTGTTTGAGTAAACTTGAAGGTGGAGAGGATTTGGTCAAAAATGATTTCGTAAGCGGAACCATTTTCGTTGGAAGGATAACTTAGTGCGAAAGAATAAGTAATTCCATTAACTTTAAATACTCCCAAGGTATTTTTGAGCTGGTCTGTAATTCCTATACCCTGGTTGCCGTTTGAATATGTACGGTGATATTTGTAAAGTTTTATTCCATCGAGTTCGAAGGGTTCTCCTTCGAGATCCATCCCTAAGCCCCCAATACCAACTAGATTAAATGTCATACTAATTTTTGCTTTTTCGTGTGTTAAAAAAAGTACGGTGTTGGAAGTTTGACCATTGTCATTGTCCCCTGCGTTTTCAATTTTCAAGTCCCATGACGAGGGATACTTAAAAGAGACTTTATGTTCATTGTTAATGTAGGTTTGCCAGTCGGCGGTGGGATCAGTCGGTGCCATGGCTATGGCAGACGCAGTCGGTGAGGGAGAGGCAGTAAGCTGGGATTGGAGGGTGCGATTTTGCCAGAAGAGGTAACCGGAAATGCCGAGAAAAATTAGAAATATGGGTAAAAGAAGCCATGGACTGAGTGAGCGAGAGGGTGCTGGAAGAGGACTATCGGGGACAGGGGCGGGCTGGGGAGGTAGGGACGATTCGAGATTGGGGCTGGGTGCAAGTTGATGAGAATTGATTTCCATAATTCCTTTCGGCTAGTAAGCTTTCATGTATTGTTTGTAGTTGGCCATGTCGATTTTGACTGTTTGGGCCTTGCCTTCAACAACTTCCCTGGCCACGCGGCGAGTTAGGGCGTTGATGGTCCGCTCGAGGGTGCGGATCCCAGCATCATAACCAAGAGGTCGGGTAACTACCGGCCAAACGGCAGGGTCGATAGTGAGTTGGGAGGCTAAAAGGCCAGCGTCTTTGAGGGCTTTGGGAAGGAGAAAATCTTGGGAAATATGAGTTTTCTCTTCGTCGGTATAAGAGGGCATTTGAATGATTTCGAGGCGGTCGAGGACGGCGGTTGCCACATTGGTAGTATTGTTGGCGGTCGCCACAAAAAGAACTTGCGAGAGATCAAGTGGATAGTCAAGGTAATGGTCCAGGAAGCGATTGTTTTGGGTGGGGTCCAAAAGTTCGACTAGGACACCCATAATATCGGCGCGTTCTTCGACTCCGACCCGATCAATTTCATCGAGGAGAATAATGGGGTTCATACTCCCAGCATCACGAATGGCTTTGACAATGGCACCAGGCTCAGCTTCGGCGAAGAGACGGGATTTGCCGCGCAAATCGCGAGCGCTCCCCAAGCCACCAAAGGGAATACGGGCCAATTTTCTCCCAAGAGTATTGGCAAGACTGTAGGCAAAAGTGGTTTTGCCGGTACCAACCAGACCGACGAGGAAAATGGCGGGAGCGCGGGGAGAGGTTTCACCACCTTGGCTTGCGCGCAGTTTGAGAGTAGCTAAGTATTCGAGGATTCGGTCTTTGGTTTCGATCATACCGTAGTGAGAAGCGTTCATGGCAGAAGCGGCCTGAGTAATATCAAGTTTATCTTGGGTGTAAATACCCCAGGGAAGATGGGTAATCCAGTTGATATAGTGGGCACTCCGGTCGTATTCGGCGCTATAGACTCCAGTGTCGACCATACGCTCTAGACGGGAAAGCATGTCGAGGGCTTTGACCGACAAATCGGGAGGGAGTTTCGCACCACTAATTTGGGATTTAAGACTGACTAGTTCGGCAGCAAATTGAGTCGAGTGAGTATCGGGCATAGATCTATGGTAACACAAGCACTTACCTTACCGGCGAGGACGGAAGCCACCGCGGTCGCCACTGCGCCCGCCAAAACCACCTCGGCGGGGACCACCAAAGTCATTAGAGCGAGGAGGACGAGGAGCATCGGGCTTGAGTTGATCAAGAGGCACCATGGAAAGATCAGTCCTGCCCATGTCGTCAACACCTTTGACCCAGACGTGGACAGAGTCACCTTCTTTGACCAAGGATCCGGCGTCTTGTACGTATTCCGCACTCATGCGAGAAACGTGGACCAGGCCTTGTTTCCCGGGCAAAAATTCGACGAAACAACCATAACCCTCGACTCGGGTGACTTTACCATCGTATTCTTCACCGGCTTCGGGCACATGAACCATACCTTTAATCCAATTGACGGCTTTGTCCATCCCGACGGGGTCTACTCCACTCACGGTGACTTTACCAACTCCGGTTGCGTCATCGATGTCAACTTGGACACCACAATCGGCCATGATTTGTTTGATGTGTTTGCCTCCTGGGCCAATCACTTCACCAATTTTGTCATTGGGAATTTCGAATTGGACAATTTTGGGAGCATACTTACTGAGTTCTTTCCTGGGTTCGGGAATAGCTTTGAGCATGACTTTCATGATTTCCATGCGAGCATCTTTGGCCTGAGCTAGAGCTTGGGTTAGAACTTCGAAGGAAATACCACTGACTTTAATATCCATTTGGAGGGCGGTAATCCCATCACGGGTTCCAGCCACTTTAAAGTCCATATCTCCCACATGATCTTCGATTCCGGCGATATCGGTTAAGACCACACTCTTTTTTCCATCGGTCATGAGACCCATGGCGATCCCAGCAACCGGTTTCTTGAGGGGAACTCCGGCAGCCATTAAAGCCATACAAGAGCCACAAACGGAAGCCTGACTGGTACTACCGTTGCTACTCATAACTTCAGAAACGACTTGGATGGTGTAGGGAAAGTCTAGTTCGGAAGGAAGCATGGGGACAATGGCCCGTTCGGCCAAGGCACCGTGACCAATTTCACGGCGACCAGGAGCGCCAAAGCGACCGGTTTCACCGCTAGCATAAGGAGGCATGGCATAGTGATGAATGTAGTGTTTCACTTTTTCGTCTTCCATAGTCTCTAAGATTTGACCTAAGGAAGGGGCGCCCAACGTCGCAATAGAAAGTACTTGAGTTTGACCACGCTTGAACATGGCACTCCCGTGGGGGCGAGGCAAGATATCGACCTCGGCCTCTAGTGGACGAATATCGACAGTTTTGCGGCCATCGATCCGAATGCCAGTATTAATGGTTTTGGCTCGAGTTTCCTCGCCCAAAACATCGTGAATAATCTCCCCTAATTGGCGAGAGTCCAGTTGTTCGGCGTAACTATCTTCCAGGGCGGCCACAAAATCTTCGACTAAGCCGTCTTCACAGCCGGGGACACCAAGGCGCTTGGCAATGTCGGGGCGAACTTTGTTGGTGATCTCAGCTTTAAGCGCGGCGGGAATAATTTCCACGGTAGGAAATTCGAGTTTGGGTTTGCCGATTTTCTCCCGAAAATCTTCGATCACGGTGACAATTTTTTTGATTTCACCGTGGGCAAATTCTAGGGCTTTGAGCATATCCTCTTCACTAACTTCGTTAGCTCCAGCTTCGACCATAACAATGGCTTCTTTGCTACCAGAAACTATTAGGTCGAGGGAAGAAGAGGCGCGTTGTTCGTAGGTCGGGTTGGCAACAAAAGCTCCCTCGATCATCCCAACACGAATGCCGGCGATAGGACCATCCCAGGGAATATTACTAACGTGGAGAGCGGAAGAAGTGCCGACCAAGCCAAGCATGTCGGCATCGTTAGCACCATCGGCAGAGAGAACAGTAGCAATAATTTGAACGTCGCGTTTGACGTTTTTGGGGAAGAGCGGGCGAATTGAGCGGTCAATAATCCGGCCTTTGAGGATGGCTTCATCGGAGGGTCGGCCATCACGCTTGACCCAGCGACTGCCCTTGATTTTGCCACCAGCGTAGAGCTTTTCGGCAAAGTCGACAGAGAGAGGGAAATAGGACAAAGTGGTATCACTTTTACCCATTACTGCAGTTACGTGGACGACGGTATCGCCGTAACTAACGAGAATGGCGGCATTGGCTTGTTCGGAAAAACGACCGTATTCGAGGGTAAGGTCTTTGCCACCGATGGCGGCTTTTACTTTGGTTGATGACATGAGATTTTAGACAGGAACTCTATTTCACGAGGTTTAAAGTCTTGACTAGGGTACGATAACGGTCTTCGACGTTGGTTCTTAAATAATTTAAGAGCCGACGGCGCTGTTGCAAATTTTTTAATAATTTTACTTTTGTCGTCGATTTTTAGCATAGCTAGAGGTGGATTATAGCGGATACGAGGGAATCTGACAATGGGAAAGTTCTTACAGGGTTGTGGGGGATGGATAGGCGGAAATGAGTGGAACAGGAATGGGAGTGGGGGTTGGAGTAGGAGTTAGTTTGGGAGTGGGGGTTGGAGTAGGTTTTGGAGTGGGAGTTGGCAGAGTAGTAAGTTTGTATTGAAAGTAACCATTGCAGTTCAGCCATTCAGAACGAGCATAACGAGGGGCACATTTGCCGTCAGGACTTTTGGTACCAGTAGAGAAAGTAACAGCACTTTCACTTTGAAAAACTTTGCCGTCAATGGTTATTAAATTAACCCGTAAATCTCGTTTGCTAAAATCGTTGGTAAAGGCGACTTGAAGTTTGTCGGTAGGCAAAATTTTTGTAGGGTGAGTGTAGGTAAATTTTTGAAAAGTGCGAAGAAATGGATTACCACGAACGTTTTTCCATTGCATGACTGTGCGACCATTAATCCGTAAGGCCATGGTGGGATAAAGGTCAGCATATTTGGTCCCAGCGGCGAGAATAGTAATCGTACTTTTCTGGGTGGTGAGAGAACAATCTTTGGGACATGATATGGGAGTTTCGGGACAAGGACAGCCGGTGCCGAGACAAACAATTTCTTCACAGGTACCATTGCCACAGGTGTTCTTGCAGATAATCGAAGGACTCGGTGAGGGGAAAGTTGAGGGAATGGGTGGAAGAGAAGGTTGGGTTTTGAAAGCTAAAAGTTTGAGGTTTTTGAACACAAGATATCCCTGGTATTTACCTGAAGTGCTGGTTAAGACAAAACGATTAATAAACCTAGGTTCACCATACCAACCCATGCCGTTACGATGATCATAGTAGATCCAATCACCGGGAGTTTTGCCATCGTAGGTACGGATTTGAGAAACACCCCATTGTTTGAGAGTACCATTGGTAGTCGCGACGTCTTCGGCATAAAAATAGATATTAAGCCGCATCTCGCGGTCTTTCTCATGCCAGGTCGTTTCGAGGGTGGTGTAGTTGGGATTGCCTGGGTCAGAATGGAGGGTAACTTGGGTGTTACGACTATCAAAACGGACGCCGTCAGCGACTAAGTAAAAATCATCGGCAGATAGAGACACCTGGGGAGTTTCCCAAGAAACCTGATTGGGGGGAGAAGTGGGGACGGTTGATTCGACAAAGACTAAACCATCTCCGACAGGGGTTCCGGCGTGGGTTTGCCAATTCATCCCATTAAGATAATCGTTGTTCAGTTCGTAGCTGGCGATGATGCCGGGTTGCCAAATGGGCTCGCTGGGAATATCAAAATCGTGGGCGTATTTAGGCTGATCATAGATATAAATGTTGTCCAGTTTACCGAGAAAAACATTGTTGAGAGTAAGATTGTCGATGGGTTGAGAATTGTATCCTCCTAGAGTAAAAACGAGTCTGGAGTGTTTGGGGGAAGTGGAGCTAGTGGTAGTGGTGGCAATGATTTTCCCGTTAAGGAAAATTTTTACCCCTCGCAAGTCTCTTTGAAAAACTACGTGGTGCCAAGAGTTGGGGGTGACAACAAAAGGAGTGCGAAGTTCACGAGGACCAGATTCTTCCCAGTACCAACCAACAAGACTGCCCTTACCTTCGTTAAAATCGGCATTGCCCTGAAGGGAAAGTGAGGTTTGAATCCCACTATTATTACTGGGTTGGGAAAAAATATAGCGATCTTCTGATTGGGATGTGAAAGAATTGGGATAAATCCAAGCTTCAAAGGTAAAAGAACCGTCGGAAATTAGGGGGGGAAGGATGACGGCAGAGTTTTGATCGGTGATTTCAAGGGCTTGTTTAAATGGTTGGACTCCAGCGATTTCAGCGATTCGAGCAGGTTGAGAGAAACTGCGGTAGAGATAGACAAAAAGAGTTCCCAAGAGTAGAAGTAGCATGTTGCAAATTTTTTAATAATTTTACTTTTGTCGTCGATTTTTAGCATAGCTAGAGGTGGATTATAGCGGATACGAGGGAATCTGACAATGGGAAAGTTAGTTAGACTTACTGCCTTTGAAAATTTTGGGCTGGAGCCAGTCCTCTTTGATGGAAGCGGGAGTGGTGTTATCAATAATCGGCATGTCGGCGACAATTTTGGCTTCACGTACGGGAATGGTCGCAGTTTGGCGGCGAGCGCCAGCGCGATACAGAATAGCGAGAGCTTCGAAGGTGTCAGCTGTTAAGTTGGGAGCAGAGAGTCCACTGGTGGCTGCCTCGATTCCTTGCATAAGGTTATTGGCAATATCAATATCGAGAGGAAGGGAGAGTTCTTTAATGAGGGCGGTAATTAATTCGGAATTGCTACTGGCGGGATCGGTCAAATTGACGGCGCCAAAACTACCGACCTGACTACTGATGTTAATAATTTTGTCTTGGACAAACAGAGTATTTTCCCGCTCGGCCAAAGCGCCGAGATCACGGAGGTCAGAGGCACCAAGGATGATGACAAGATCAGCGACCGCTCCTGAATAAGAAAAAGTCACGTCTTTTTCGGTTACGGGAGCAACCCCAGTACGAGGATTGATGATCAAGTTGAGATGACCACCTTCGGTGTTACTGGTTACCTTGTCGACCGCGTCTTCGGGAACATTGAGGGTGATAACCAAGTTATTACCTCCCAAGTCGGTAGTGATTTTGTCGAGGCCAACCAAGTGTGAATCGCGAACGGTCGGGGGAGTACTGGTAACGATGGAGACGGCTTTACCAGATTGCTTAAGGGAGAGATACAGGGCTAAACTGGCGGCCACGACGTCTTGACTGGCGACAGCAGGGAAAGTCAAAAGGAGACTACTCGCTAAATCGAGTTTAGTTTTGAGAGCTGAAAGCTGATCGTTCATAGGTTAATCTTCGGTATTTATTTTCTTATAGGATATTATAAGGTCTTTTTCTTTGATGTCAAGATTGGGGGAAAAAAGCAGACCACATTCATGACCGGTCTCGACTTTTTTGACCTCTTCTCTGCCTAGCCGAATACTGCGAATTTTGGCATCTTTGCTCACTTCACTGCGGACAAGGTGGATGGTGTCGCCAGTTTCAAAACGACCAGAGTCGACGCGGGTTCCGGCAATATGACTTCCATCAATATCAAAAGTTTTGAGGACGACTCCCCTACCCAATTCTTCTTCATCGATAGTTGGTTCCATGAGTTTAAAGACTTTCTTTTCCAAATAATCGAGAAGTTCGTAGATGATCGTAAAGCTTTTGACAGCAACCCCTTCGGCTTCGGCAAGTTTTTGGACACTACTAGGGATCCGAACGGCAAAGCCCAAGACGAGAGCTTGAGTCGAGATGGCGTGAAGAATATCGCTTTCAGTTAAGTCTCCGGTTCCGACGGTAATGATGTTGATTTCGGGGGTAAAACTGGCTTCAATGGCTTCGAGAGACCCAAGGGTGTCAGCACGGAGGATGAGGTTGAGACGATTGGGAGCCACGCCGTCGCCAGAGGCTATGGCGGGCGAGGCAATGTCGTCACTAGGGGCCATGGCGGGTTCGGGGGGCAAAGCCACCGAGCGAATAATTTCACCGACAGCGGGAAGAATTTTGAAACCAAGGATCTGGACGGGCATGCCGGGAGTAGCGAAAGGAATAGACTTACCCAAATCATTAAACAAAGCCCGCACCCGACCGCCAACTATATCTTGACCAACTTTGATAGTACCTTCGCGAACGATAATGGAGACAAGGGGACCGCGGGTTGAATCAAGTTTGGCTTCGATGACGGGGGCAACGAGAGGAACGTCTGGGGAAGAGACTAGTTCTTCGAGTTCTGCCAAAAGGAGAATGGTTTCGAGGAGAGAATCTACCCCCAGGCCGGTTTTGCCCGAAATGAGCACAAAAGGAGTGTTCCCTCCATAACCTTCGACAAAAACTTGGTGCTCGGTCAATTGGGCTTTGACACTATCGGGATTACTCCCCTCTTTGTCGACTTTATTAATGGCCACAACAAAAGGAATGGCGGCTTTTTGAATATGTTTGATGCTCTCGATAGTTTGGGGCATGACACCATCGCCGGCATCGACAACGAGGACAGCAATATCAGCAACTCCAGCACCGCGAGAACGCATGCGGTTAAAGGCAGCATGACCAGGAGTATCAATAAAGGTTAGGGGGTGACCACGAAAGTCAACTTGATAAGCACCGATCTTCTGGGTGATTCCTCCGGCCTCGCGGGCGGCAACGTGGGTGCTGCGAATATAGTCAAGGAGGGTGGTTTTGCCGTGATCAACGTGCCCTAGAATTGCCACAATTGGCGGACGAGACGGTACAGAAGATTTTTGAGGTAGAGGTGTTTTTTGTTTCTTCATACGACATAGTTGCCCAGCTTATTTGGACTCAGCGGCACGGTCGGCGAGATAGTGAGCCATTTTTTCGGCTTCTTCGCGAGCCATGTTTTGTTTTTTGTACCAACGGGTAATTGCTTTGCCGGTCTCTTCGAAGGCACGGGGATCAAGCTCGGTTAGTTGATCTTTGAGCGAAGGCAATTTTTCTTCGAGGGCTTTGATCGTGGTAATCTTGAGGTCAAGCAAGGTATTTCTAACTTTGCTACCCAAGCCCAGTTGATCGATCTCAAAATCTTCGGTACCCGTAACGGTCACAGTGTCTTTGATGGTTTCACCCTTGATATCAATCTTGTAGCCGGTCAACTTGGCAGCCAGACGGGCGTTTTGACCGCCGCGGCCAATAGCCAAACTAAGCTGGTCGTCTGGGACGGTGACCGTAACTTTGCGTTTTTTGTCATCGATTTTGACGTCAAGCCCCTCGGCGGGAGCAAGCGCGGATTTGACAAATTCGGCCAAATTATCAGAATATTCGACAATGTCGATTTTTTCACCATTTAACTCGTTGATGACCGCTTGAACACGGACACCTTTTTGGCCCACACAAGAGCCGACGGGGTCAACCCCATCTTCGTTGCTCTTGACGGCAATTTTGGTGCGATGACCACTTTCGCGGGCGATGGCGACAATCTCGACAGATTTACTACCGACTTCGGGAACTTCACGAGCAAATAATTCTTGAACTAATTCGGGGGCGGACCGGCTAACAATGATAGCTTGTCCTTTGTAGGTGTCACGGATTTCTTTGATGTAGACAGCGACGCGTTGATTGAGACGGTAAAATTCGTTGGTAATGGTTTCGGTTAGGGGCATGATAGCTTGGCCACGACCAATATCTACGACCACGTTGGGGCCATCGAAGCGAAGGATCATCCCGGTGACCAAAGTGCCGATTTTATCCTGATATTCGGTAATAATGGCGTCCTTTTCGGCTTCGCGAACACGTTGCATGATGACTTGTTTGGCGACTTGAGCGGCGATCCGACCAAAGCCGGCGGGGGTGGCATCTTGGCCATCTTTTTCAACCGCAATAGCTCCGGTATCTTCGTTGACGCTCACAGCGTAACCAACGAGAACCTCTTCTTCGGCAACGCCGAGATCTCGTTTGAGGGCGGCGAGAATAGCCTGTTTGATAGACTCAATAACAACTTTGGGGTCGATGCCACGTTCAGCACAGATTTGGTTAAGGGCGAGGGCAAATTCTGATTTTACTTGACTCATAGTTCCTCCATTTGGGTTAGGGTTATGACTAATTTTGGTTGTTTGTGCAAAAAAAGGTGGGAACCCCACCTTTCACGTATGCACACTACAACAGGTGTGATTATAACACCCGCCTACGCATAAAGCTACGGCGGGCAAGCACTACTCTAGATTGGAGAAGTCTTCGTCTAAGATTACGGTGTTATTGAGATCGGTTTCGAGACTGGTGGCATCACTACTGGAACTAACCGGCTCGGTGGACTCGAGGGCGGAGTCAGGAGTCGGGGTAGTTGTGGCAATGGGTGAGCCGGTAGTTGATTCTCCCCCGGAGGGAATCAGGCTAGATAGGGAACAACCACCCAATAAAAGAGCACAAAAGCCGACAAGAATCAGTTTGTTCATAGGGAGTTCTCCACTCCAGCGCTACTGGCAGGTAGGGCCGGTTTACTAATGGTTTTAAGTTCCTTGAGGGCATCCTTGAGTAGTTGGTGAGCTTCCTGGAAAAGCTGCTTGGCAGAGAGCGCAAGATCTTTGGCAGCTAAAAGTTCGGTCTTTTGCTCGGCAAATTTGGCGGGATCGATAGCCTGAAAAGCGGCAATAGCGTCGTTCCCCTTGGCCTTGGCAGCGGTTAATTTGGCTTCGGCAAGATCTAGTTTGGCTTCAATACTCGTCACGGTTTTTCCGGCAGTGCGCAAAATTTCGAGGCGAGCGCGGAAGCGAATAATGATGTTAGTCAAGCGATCAAAGTAAAACTGAAAGCGACGAGTTAAACGGTTGGCGTGATTTTCGGCCACCTGGGATCTGATTTGTTGCCGTTCAGCTTGGATTTCTTGAATTTCAGCTTGACGAACTTCCCTAATTTCATCACGGCGTCTCAGGGGAGAGGCTTCGATCGAAGCGTCTTGGGCGAGAGCGGGGAGGGCAATACTGAAGAAAATGAAGGAGAGTACAAAGAGCCAAGTAGTTTTTTTGAACGACATAAACAACCTCCTTTTTTCTATAAGTTGGTTATAACAGAATCAAGAGGGATGTCAATCTGGCAGAGTAATAGTAAAAGTGCGAGTTTGTTCGGTTTTATTCCCTCTGGCATCGGTAATTTTGACGCTATAGGTGTGGGTGGTGTTGTGCTCATTGGCAAAACAGTACCTAGTACCAGTAAAAGCAGTCCAGTCGGCCGAGTCGACTTTTTGTTCGATTTTGAGAGCGGAGACCAAAGTCACATTGTCAGAAATATATTGGGGGAAAAGACAAACTCCGGTAGTACCCTCGTAAACAGGACCCATCAAAGTAAAGTTGGGAGGGATATTGTCCGCTAGGTTGGTCCAGTCTACCCGAGCCAAGTCGTTGGCATAATTTCCCTCTTTTAATGAACGGGTGGGATTAAGGACAAGTTTGGCAGTGTGAGCACCGAGTGCGGTCGTGACATCGTGGCACCAGTCATAAATTCTGCCAGCTTCCATAATGCCAATACTAGAAAAATTATCTTGGACTTCGGTTACATTGTCGAGAGAAAAGGTGTAATTGATCAGCGCGCCGTCTAGTTTTTCGTTGGCAATAAGATGATAACAGACGGTAACACGAGGAGACCAGCTAGAGGGAAGTTCATCAAATTGACCAGTTTGAATACTACTGTATTCTCGGTTAATTACCCGCCCAGTGCCGGAGCCATCATCAAAGGTCTGTTTGATGTTGGCACTCGGGTTGCCAAAGCGAAGATCAAGATTTATGGGGGTAAAACTGGGAATGGTCGGAAGAGGAGATGGTTTGGAGGTGGGTTTAAGGGATGGTTTGAGAGAGGGCTTGGGAGAAGATTTGGGAGAAGCCGAAGGGGTTGCACTCACTGAGGGGGTGGGAGAGACGATGGGGGAAGGAGAGGGAGAAGAATTAATTTCTGATTTTAATTTGGTGAGATAGTAAAAACCGCCAAGCCCGCCGGCTAACAGAAAAACGAAGAGACTACCTAATAAGAGTGGCCAAAGGGGAAAACTCCGCCTGGGAGGAGTAACGGGGAGGATGGGGGTAGTTTCTAGTTCGGACATGACAAGATTTAGTATAGTTCAGCATGGAGCTGTTGTACAAGCTCTTTGCCACGACGAGATAGTTTGGTGGGGAACATCACCTTAAATTTGATGTAAAGATCACCGCGGCCGCTTCTTTGCAAGTGTTTGACACCTTTGCCGGAAAGCCGGATGCTAGTGCTGGGCTGAGTAAGCGGACGAACTTTGATAGTTAATTTGCCTTCGAGAGTGGGGATCTCGGTTTCTCCTCCTTGGATAGCCAGGGTGAACGGAATAGCGTGGAGAAGAAACAGATCATCTCCTTCTCGGCGGAAGGTAGAGTCGGGACGGACATTAAGGGAAATATCAAACTCGGAATAGCGAATCCTGGTTCCATCACTGGCCCCGGCGGGGATTTTGACAGTGTATTGTTTACCCTGGTGGACAAAGGTTTTTTCCGCACCGCGGACTGCTTCAAGAAAATCGATGGTTAAACTGTAGTGGGGTTTGGGACGGTAACTTCCGCCAAAAGGATTACTCCCACCAAAGAAAGATTCAAAAATATTAAAGGGGTCAGAGAAGCCTTGGCCTTGGGTACCACCAAAAAGATCTTCAAAGCCACCACCTGTGGAATAGGTGTAGGTAAAGGGACCAGAACGATAACTTTGTCCCCCACCCCCATAGTTACCAAAACCAGAAGAGGGATCGAAAGCGGCATGACCAAATTGATCGAATTTGGCACGTTTATCGGCTGAGCTTAAAACTTCGTAGGCTTCGTTAATTTCTTTGAATTTGGCTTCGGCACCGGGCTCTTTGTTGCGGTCTGGGTGCCATTTGAGGGCAAGTTTCCGATAGGCACTTTTGAGTTCAGCGTCGGAGGCCTTCCGGCTGACTCCCAAAACTTCATAATAATCGCGTTTAGAGCTCATGGTAGCAATTTTAACACGAGAGTGCTAAGAACCGGAAGCGGAGCGTTCTTCTTGAGTTTTGAACCAGTCGCGCATGGTATTGACCATTAGTCGTTTGAGAATTTCGGGGAAATCGATCTCATAGAGCGAGAGAATATTGGCGAGAGCAACGTCTAGTTCTTTGGGACCAAAGGCGGGGTTACTATTACTATCGATGAAGTAATAACGACCAGATTGGTCGACGCGAATATCAAATTTTCCGTAACCACCCATTTTGAGAATATCAAAGGCACGGCGGACTAATTCGTTGAGGGTAGGATCACTGATTTTTTTGTAAGTATAGGTTTCGCCACCTTCAACCCATTGTGCATCGAAAGTGACAAATTGCATGGGGTCAGTAGCGTCCGGAAAGACTTTTTCGGCAAGATAGACTTTGGTATTGCCACCCTCTAGAACAATGGCGGTATATTCGCGGCCGGCAATAAATTCTTCGGCGATAATTGGTTGTTGATAGGTTTTGATCAAAAATTTAATACGGTCACGAAGGTGTTTTTCGTCAGGAGAGATGGCATCTTGAGTGACTTCGACAGCTCCATGAATTTCGTTAAGTTTGGTAATTAGGGGGAAGCGGAGCTCGGGATTAAGAGGAGTTGTTGCTGAGGTTAAAAGTTGAGTACGGGGGACAGGAATGCCATGACTAACTAGGAGTTCTTTGACCAAATACTTGTTGTAAGCTAAGGCTTCCCCCAACATCCCGGCGCCAGTATAGGGGATATCCATCGCTTCGAGAATCCCGGGGATGGTGGCTGACAAGTATTCTTGACCACTAATAGAGCCAACTAGATTAAAGATCATGTCGGGTTTGTCACGGAGAATACTTGACAAAGTTTCGGGACGGCCAGCGTAGAGTTTGGTTTTGATCCCCATTTTCACTAAATAGGTGGCAATGACTTCAGCTTCGTGAGTAGCATCTTTTTCGGTCAAGTATTGAGTTTCGGTCGGAAAGTATTCTCGTTTGACCTCACTATGGAGGATACCCACAAATTTGGGAAGGGGAAAACCATTGCCGTTAGTTTTGCTAGTACCTCCAGGTTCGTCGGGTTTTTTGGGGGGTTGATCAGTGGCCATATTGATTCAAGATAACGATCAGACGACGAATAGTCAAGTCAGCCGAACTTTTAATATATTCGCCAGGGAAGTCAAACCAGATACGAAAAAATTTGCTGCGGCGCATGGCGCGCACATGGCCAATTTCGGGGTCAAGGAGATAGATGTTTTCGGTATCAAGATCAACCACAACCGAGTAATGACCATCATCTTCGGAGAACCAGTCAACAATGACGGGAATTTGATCGGTTTTGACTAAACGTTCGAGATCTTCGAAAGTTGAATTGTCTTGAAAGTAACCCTTAAAACCGAGGGACTCGGACGCTTCGATCATGCGAGAGGCATCAACACCGACAGCGGGGTCAGCCCGCATTAACTCGGCAAGTTCGGCTTCGGTTTTCTCGACACCATAGTAGGAAAGAACCATCTTGATGGTGGCGGGGCCACAGAGACCGGTTTTTTGACGAAAAGGTTTGACTTTGAGCATAGTTATTTTTGCTCGTCAACGACTTCACCCTCTTCGGCCTTGGCCGCGTCTTCGGAGGCGGCAGTCGGCTCCTCGGCCTTGGATTCACCTTCTTTGGGAGCAGTCTCGGCAGCGGCTTTATACAGGCGTTCGCCGTATTTGGAAAGAGCTTCGGAAGCCTTTTTAAAAGCTTCGTCGATACTTTCGACAGTTGCATCCTCTTTGTCTTTGGCTTCCTTGAGGGCCTTGACAGAGTCTTCGATTGCGGTTTTCTCATCCGCCTGAAGTTTGTCCCCGGCTTCCTTGAGGGTTTTTTCGGTTTGGAAGATTAAAGAATCGGCTTCGTTCTTTTTTTCGATCAACTCTTTCTTCTTCTTGTCTTCTTCGGCGTGGAGTTCGGCCTCTTTTTTCATCTTCTCCACCTCTTCGTCACTCAAATTGGTGGCGTTTTGGATGGTGATTTTTTGTTCTTTGCCGGTACCTTTGTCTTTGGCATTGACATGCAAAATACCTGAGGCGTCAATATCGAAGGTAACTTCGATTTGGGGAATTCCGCGCGGAGCGGGGGCAATCCCATCGAGGATGAAGCGGCCGAGCGATTTGTTGTCGGCGGCCATCGGACGCTCACCTTGCAAGATATTGATTTCAACCTGAGGTTGATTGTCGCTGGCGGTACTAAAGACCTGGCTCTTGCTGGTCGGGACGGTGGTGTTACGGTCGATTAAAGGAGTGCGAACAGCCCCCATGGTTTCGATACCGAGAGTCAGAGGAGTTACGTCGAGTAACAGCACGTCGTTGACTTCCCCACCCAAGATACCAGCTTGGATAGCGGCACCAACAGCAACGACTTCGTCGGGGTTTACTCCTTTGTGAGGCTCTTTGCCGAAGAAGTCTTTGACGGCTTTTTGGACGGCGGGCATTCTGGTCTGACCACCAACCAAAACAACTTCGTCGATATCACTGGTTTTGAGTTTGGCATCAGCTAAACATTTTTTCACCGGATCGATGGTTTTCTTGATCAAATCATCCACAAGCTCTTCTAGTTTGGAGCGGGTGATTGTCATGGTTAAGTGTTTGGGTTGACCATCACTTCCTTGGGTAATAAAGGGTTGATTGATCTCAGCGGAAGCCGAACTACTGAGTTCAATTTTGGCTTTTTCGGCGGCATCGCGGATCCGTTGGAGGGCTTGTTTGTCGCTTGCAAGATCGATCCCCTGATCTTTTTTGAACTCGGAAACGAGGTAGTCTACCAGGCGATGATTAAAATCATCACCTCCTAAAAAGGTATCACCGTTGGTGGCTTTGACTTCGAAAACTCCGTCACCGATTTCCAAAACACTAATGTCAAAAGTGCCACCACCCAAATCATAGACAGCAATTTTCCCGACTTTCTTTTTGTCGAGACCGTAGGCTAAAGCAGCCGCAGTTGGCTCGTTGACGATGCGTTCAACTTTGAGGCCAGCAATTTCTCCGGCTTGTTTGGTAGCCTGGCGTTGGGAGTCGTCGAAGTAGGCAGGAACGGTGATGACGGCACTATCAACTTTGGTACCCAAATAAGCTTCGGCGTCAGCTTTGGCTTTTTGGAGGATTTTGGCGGAAATTTCTTGGGGAGTATAGATTTTGCCATCGACTTTGACGGCAGCGGTGTCATTTTTGCCGCCAACGATTTCATAGGGCACTTTTTTGATCGTGTCTTTGACCATTGCGTCGTCCAAGTGGCGACCCATCAGGCGCTTGATACTATAGATAGTATTTTTGGAGTTTAAAACCATTTGATTTTTGGCCACTTGACCAACTAAACCTTTAACTGGTTCAACAATGCTGGGGATGGTGTTTCCGCCTTCGGCGGAAGGAATAACTTTGGGTTTGCCGCCTTCCATAACAGCCACACAACTGTTGGTAGTACCTAGGTCGATTCCGATAGTTTTAGTGTTGGACATAAAATCCTCCTGTAAAAATATTTAATTTGACGAATTAATTTGGCCGTTGCCCACGACCACACGAGCGGGGCGAAGGACACGACCATTTAGTATATAACCTGGACGAATAACAGAGAGAACCTGATCTTTAACTCCAGGAGCGGTTTCGTGACATTCCATGAGGTTGGGATCGAAAACTCCATCCGTTTTGACAACGGTAACCCCTTCTTCGGTCAAGATTTTGTCGAAAGCGGAGAGAATAAGCTCTAGAGATTGGTCCCCGCGTGCGGCGGCTAAACCCAAATGATCACGGACTTCGAGGAGTTTGGCCAAGAGATTGGCGTTGGCAAATTGGACAATACTGGCGCTATCACGAGCGAAACGTTTCTCAAGATTGGCATAATCGGCAAGCGCCCGGGCTAGGGAAGATTCTAGATCTTTAACTGATTTGGACGAAGAATGAGTTTTGACGGGTTTAGTTTTCATAGTTAACTCCAAGAAGCGGAGATTTCATCTAATAAATTGCTCATATGTCTAAGCATGGGCATAACGTAGGGATAGTTGAGACGGGCGGGACCAATCACTCCTAAGTGGCCGTTGATATTGCCAGCACGGAAATCAAGATAGGCCATGGCACAAGGGTAGAGGAACTCATTACCAAATTCGTCACCCAGAATAATATGGAGGGGTTGAGTGTCTAAAACCCGGCCAAAAATTGCTTCGAGCGCGGCATGGCTCTCGATGATAGAGAGAACTTGGCGGGTAACGTCAATGTCAAAAAATTCGGGAAGGGTTAAGAGGTTGGCGTAACCAGCTGAGTAGACGGCTCCGTCGCTCGTTGTGGCAAAGCCAATGTTGTTGGTTTTTTCGGAGAGAACGTGAGTGGCTTCACGCAAGAGAGTATCAATTTTTTGACGGTGATCCCAGATCCGCTCTTTGACCGAAACTTCTTCGGTTACGGGAAGCGTATCTTCTTTCATGAGTTCGGAGATATAGAGTTTGAGGGCCACGGGAGTTGGGACGCGGCCAGCAGAGGTGTGGGGTTGCTTGAGGTAACCCAAATCTTCAAGCCTCACCATTTCGTTTCTGATGGTGGCCGGAGAGATACCAAGGTTGTATTTTTTATCGAGAGTGTCACTCCCGACAGCTTCGCCAGTAGTCGTATATTCCTCGACAATGGCTTTGATAATACTGATTTGGCGGGGTGATAAAGGTTTCATTAGCACTATAATAGCGAGAGTGCTAGGTCGTGTCAAGAGGCTAAATTTTAAGGATGGCGGTAAAGGCAGCTTGGGGGACTTCGACATTACCCAGCATTTTCATCTTCTTTTTCCCCTTCTTTTGTTTTTCGAGCAGTTTGCGATTGCGAGTCATATCACCACCATGAAGTTTGGCAGTTACATCTTTGCGAAAAGCCCGAATGGTGGCACGAGCGATGATTTTTCCACCAATGGCGGCTTGAATAGCCACTTCAATCAGAGAACGGGGAATCGCATCTTTAAGTTTTTCGACTAGGACTCTTCCCCTCCCCTCGGCAGAAAAACGAGGAGAAACAAAAGAGAGAGCGCCGGCTTCTTCACCGTTTAAGAGAATATCGACTTTGACGGCGTCGACTACTTGATAACCGCCGTGATCATACTGGACGCTGGCGTAGCCGGAACTAACTGATTTGAGGCGATCATAAAAATCGGTAATAAGTTCGGATAAGGGCATTAGGTAGTTGAGACGAACACGACCTCCCAAATACTCTAGATCAATAAACTCGGCTCGCTTGCCCTGACAAAGTTCCATGATCCCCCCAACATATGGTTCGGGGGTAAAGACAGTTAGAGTCACAACTGGTTCTTCGATATGATCAATGACTTCAGGACGCGGCCAATCAGAAGGAGAAGAAACTTCGAGGTGATCGCCATTTTTGAGAGTCATTTGATAGGGAACGGAGGGAGAGGTATTGACAACCTGGACTTCAAATTCGCGGGAAAGACGTTCGGTTACAATCTCGGCGTGCAAAATGCCGAGAAAACCCACGCGGAAACCATGTCCTAGGGCGGGGCTGGCGGCAGCATGGTAGGAAAGAGCGGCGTCATTGAGGGCAAGTTTGCCTAGAGCGTCAACAAGATTACGATAATTACCAGCGTCAATCGGGTACAGATCCATGAAAACCATGGGCTGGGGACGTTGATAACCAGCGATGGGAGTGATGTTTGCTCCAACGACAGTAAGGGTGTCACCAATGGTAATAGCGCGAATGTCTTTGTGACCGGTGGCGATATAACCGACTTCGCCTACCCCGAGGTGATCAACGGAGTGCATGTCGGGAGCAAAATAGCCAATTTCTAGAGGGGATAATTTCTCACGAGTAGCAAAGAGGTAAAGTTGGTCACGATTGTTCGGGTTGATGTCGCCTTCGAAAATTTTGACAAAGGCAATAACACCTTTGTGCTGGTCAAAAATTGAATTAAAGACTAGTGCGCGCAATGATGTATGGTTCGGAACTGAAGGGGACGGAATGCGCGTGACAATGGCATCCAAGAGTTCGGTTACACCGGCACCTGATTTGGCGGAGCCAAAAATAATTTCTTCGGCCTTAAAGCCGAGAGTGTCGATCAGCTCTTGTGCCAACCGTTCTGGTTCGGCGGCGGCCATATCAATTTTGTTAATGAAGGGAATGATGGTTAGGCCAGCACTAATGGCTTTGTCATAGTTGGCAAGAGTCTGTGCTTGAATACCTTTGGTAGCATCAACTACCAAGACGGCTCCTTCACACGCGTGAAGGGCACGACTAACTTCGTAACTAAAGTCGACGTGACCGGGAGTATCAATGAGATTGAGCTGATAATTGATATTTGCGAGCTGATAATGCATGCGGACGGGGGCGAGCTTGATGGTAATTCCCCTTTCCTGTTCGATGGGATTACTATCCAATCGCCGCGCAGTTCCACCCATGGGAATGGTATGAGTAACCTCGAGCAAACGATCGGTGAGGGTAGTTTTGCCGTGATCAATATGAGCAATAATCGAAAAATTGCGAATGTTAGACATGATCCGCATTTTACACTGAGCTCTCGGAGGTATCGAGCGTTTCTTTGGATTGACCCAGCGCTTTTTGCCAGTTACCGATTTTCTCAATAAGGTGAAGGAAGACGCCTAATTCGCGAATATTAAAGAGATAAGAAAGGGTTAAGTAGACGGCAGTGCCGATTAAAGTAACGGAGAGAGTCAACATAATGAGGGGAATGGTGCGAGTAGTATCAAAAATCATTTGATCTAAGATTCGGAGCGGGGCCCAGAGGGCAAGAGCGGTTAGAGCAGAGGCAAACAAGATTTTGCCCAAGGGAAAAAGAATGTGAACAAGGGCAAATTGAGCCAAGCTGTAAAGAATCAGAACTAAGACAATCGTTTCGATCAGCGAGGCAATGGAGATGGCAGCGGCCATCCCCAAAACACTGGATTTGAGAACAAACAAAAAATAGTAACTCAAGCTCACATTAGTAACGGTCGAGATGGTGTTGATAATGAGGGGGGTGCGAGTATCGTGCATAGCATAAAAAACACGGACAAGAACGTGGGTTAGGGAGCGAGCGGCAATGGAAATCGCTAAGATGGCTACCAGTTTGCCAGTTAAGACGGTTTCACTCCAGGGGAATGAGTCAGCTCCGTAGGCTAACCGAACTAAGGGGACGCGTAAGATGAGGATAATTACGGAAGCAGGAAGGGCGAGATAGAGCATTTCTAAAATAGTATTGTTCACCATCGAAGCGAGATCTTTGAGATTGTTGCCATGAGTAACTTTGGCGAAAAATGGCAAAGAAGCTTGGCCGATCGGAATTCCAATCAAGCGAACAGGAAGATTGGCTAATTGTTGAGCGAGGGAGATTAAAGTGACGGTCCCGGAAGAAAGCCAGGTGGAGAAAGTAATAATCATTGTTGCTTCAATTTGAGTTAGGGAAAGAGTAAGCATCCGCGGCAACATCAAGCGAGACATTTCGGAAACGGCGGGGTTTTTGTGATCAAGAGTGGGGCGGTAGCGAAAACCAAGTTGGTGAGCAAGGGGAAGTTGGGCCAAAAGATGAAGGATGGCTCCAATCACCACACCAAAGGCTGGACCATAAATGCCGAGGGGTTTACCCAAAAAGAGGATGCCGAGAATAATGCCAAAATTATAGAGAATGGGTGAGAGAGCGGGGATGAGAAAGCGTTGATGAGATTGGATAATCCCGGTTAAAAAAGAAGAAAAACCAAAGAAAAGTTGAGCAATGGCCATAATGCGAGTCAGGTTGACCATAAGGTCGAGCTGGCTTGGGGTAAAACCACCAGCAATTAGGCGAGAAAGGGGGGCAGCAAAAATGATAATTCCCAGAGAAAGAATAGACATAACACCCATGGTGAGATTGATCATGGAATTCGCCAAGTGATTGGCGGCGTCTTTGTCACCAATAAAGCGACTAAATACGGGAATAAAGGCAGAGGAAAGCGCCCCAACGATAATAACTTGAAAAACCATATCGGGAAGACGAAAGGCGGCCCAAAAGACGTCCACAACTGCGGGTTCTGAGTAAAAATAACTAATGAGGAGACGGGTGCGAATAAGGCCAAGCAGGGCAGAGGCCAGGGTGGCACCCATGATGATGGTAGCGGCTGAAAGGATAGAAGAGCTTTCTTTGGCAAAAAGATCGCGACCATTTTGCATAAAACGTTTGAACATAAGAGATAGTTTACAGTGATCAGTGGACAGTGAACAGTGGGTAAGGTAAAATACCCTCATGCCGATCACAAAATCAGCCATTAAAAAACAAAGAGTAGATAAGCGCCGGTCGGCGATTAATGAACCGATCCGCGGACGAGTAAAAGCAGCCATTAAAATTGTTCGAAGTAAACCAAGTACAGAAACTTTGGCGCAGTTTTATGCGGCAATTGACCGGGCAGTCGCGAAGAAATTGGTGTCCAAAAGAACAGCGGCAAGGATGAAAGCCAGAGTGGTAAAAGCGACTAAGATCAAGTTAACAAAATCTCCTTTCGGCAAAAACTAGAATCCCACGAGAGATGACTGTATACTGAGGGTGTATGAAGCTGCCCGCTTTTTTTGGACATAAAAAGTCGATTAATTTGTTACCCAGAGATTCGTTTGAGAGTAGCACGGCCGGAGTAGTACTCGCGTGGGCGCTAAGTTTTGGGAAGTGGGCGGTTATCGTAACTCAGTTAGTAGTGATGGGGGCTTTTTTGTGGCGATTTGGGCTGGATCGCCGAATGACTGATTTAAAAAAAGAGACAGAAAAAAATATCGCAATCATCAATTCATATGAACAAATTGAGCGGGATTTTGCCCTGACACAAAAACGGATTAAGACGATAGAGCCAGTTGTAGATAGACAAGAGAAATTGCTGGCATCTTTGGATAAATTGGAACGAATAACCCCGATAGAGGTATGGTATGAACGGATAAATTTATCGGAAGATAGTATTTCCTTGGTGGCTTACGCCAAATCGGTAGCGGGGATGGGAAGGTTGATCAGAATGGTGGAGAATGACCCAGAATTCACCCAAGTTAGATTAAATAAATTAGAAAGTTCGGGGAATGATGATTCACAGTTAACGTTTGAGTTATCGATTACTCAAGCTCAAGAAGGTAAAAAATAAGATGGCTTGGCAGGCAAAGGTTTACAACTTGGATTTAAAGCGATATTACCGAACACCGGCGACTCAGATGTCTTTGGCGGTAGTTTTGTCATTATTCGTGTCGGGCTTCTTTTTGGTGTTTGCGCTTAGACCAACAGTGGTCGCCATTACTAAACTCAATAAGACCATAGAAGAGGGAGAACTGACTTTGACTAAACTAGAAGCCAAAGTAAATTCGCTGGAGGCAACGGCAGAAATATATGAAGAAATTAAGTTTGCGTTGCCGGTATTGGAGAGAGGGATCCCCCAAATTGGAGTGGAATATGGAACACTGGCACAAGCAGTGGAATATGTGGCCTATCAAACAGGAGTAGAGATCGGGAGTGAAAACATGGGGGAGGCATTGATATATTCGCGACTAATCAATCCATATACCCTATCCAAAAATCAAAACATCATTAAACTCCCATTTTCGGTGCGAGTGGCGGGGGATTATGGAGAAATTAAGAATTTTTTGAGTCGATTTATGCGCTTGGGGAGAGTGGTAAATGTGGAAACAATTTCTATCTCTAACGAAACGGGAAGAGAGGGAGAGGGAGTAACTTCGGCGAATATCAGTGGAGAAGCATATTATCTGGCTAATGAGGCTCAATTAACCAAGTTGTTTGATTTGAAAGAAACAAAAAGGTAGTTATGGCCAAACGCACAACAATACTGGTTTCAAAATCGTTTTATCAAATGGGGGTAGTGACCTTGGCGGCGAGCGTAGTGTGGATCCTAATTTCGATAGTGTTAGCCTGGCAAAAACCGAGTGATCTAAAAATTGATCCCGCTATCCTGGAACCCGTAAACCCGAAGATTGATAGAGCAATAATTGAGGATTTACAAAGTCGAGAGGCATTACCAGAAATTGATTGGGCGAGTATTTTGACTCAACCAGATTTAGTAGCAAGCGAGAGCGGTGGTACAGAATAATTTAGCGTGTTAGTATGAAGCTGTGAAGCTGTTAACAAAGAAGATTCCCACATTATTGGGATTGTTGTTGTTGGGAGTGGTGTTGGGGGGAATTGGATGGATTTTTAGCCGACAACAAAAAATTACAGAAAATACGGAGATCGTGCCAACCAGGGTCCGAATAACCAATCAGGCAGAGAATAAATTTAGCGTTTCCTGGATAACAACCAAAGAGACTGTGGGGTGGGTGGAATATGGAACGACTTCTAACGAGATGAAACAAATAGCAATGGATGACCGAGATAGCGGAACGGTCAAAAATGAGTACTTGACTCACCACGTGACGATTGCCCAATTACAGCCTGAGACCGAATATTTTTTCCGAATTATTTCGGGTAAGGAAAAAACTATTTTTGAAAACGAGGGGTTGCCCTACGCTGTGACAACTGGGCCAATAATTGCCACAACTCCCAAAGCGGAGACTTTTTATGGAACAGTAACAGCTCCGGCAGGAGAAGTGGTAGTGGGGAGTTTGGTGTATGTGACCTTACCCGAGGCGGAAATGGCTTCAACTTTGGTAAAAGACGACGGTAGTTATACCATCACCTTGTCGACAATTAGGGCTAGTGGGGGAGAAACTTATGCAGAGTATGATTATTCGGCGAGTGTGGCTAGTTTACTGATAGATAATGGCAAGTTACAGTCGGAAGCTAGTGTGAGTTTGGTGAATGCAATGCCGGTTCCCCTAATTACACTCGGGGAGAATGCGGACTTTAGAGGGCAAGGGAATGAACCGAGTTTGGCCCAGGAGAATACAGCGACAGAGGCGGCGGTTTTGGTGGTAGATCCATATGAAGACTATGAATATGAAGAGTATGAAGAGGAGGAAGAGTTGGAATTGCCTCCAACCCTGACGCCAACTCCTTCTCCCAGCAGTAGAGCGGTAACACAAACAACGGCAACGGCCGCTATCGTTAACCCGGCGGTAGAGGGAGAGGTGATTTTTACCAATCAGCCGGAGTTTCGGGGAACGGGAACTAAAGGCTTAACTTTATCAATTGCAGTGGAGTTTCGGGGAACGGGAACTAAAGGCTTAACTTTATCAATTGCAGTCAATTCGGCTAGGTCATATAGCGACACAATTGTGGTCGAAAATGATGGGACATGGGCTTGGTCACCGCCAGGTGAGCTGGCGGAGGGAAATCATAAAATAACGGTGTCATATATCTCGGCAGGAGTAAGCAAGACAGTCCAGCGGAATTTTGTGATCGCAACGAGCGCGGGAGCAGGGGGAGGATTACAACCAGCGTTTGTAGCCAGCGGAGCGGCCAGTATTAAGCCAACGCCTAGAGAAGTGATGCCAGCGACTGCGAGCGGAGTACCAACAACAGGAGTAATTACTCCCACGCTCTTGACGGTTAGCTTAGGGTTTGTCATGATGGCACTGGGAGTATTGTTAGTTGTGTTTTAGTAGGATCTATTTATTATGCCCGATCAACCCATTACAGATCCTCAAGCCGCAGTTGACGCAGCGTTGGGCAAAACTGAACCAGTAACTCCGCCAGTTGTTCCTCCGGTGGTTCCGGTAACTCCTCCACCCCTAGGTACTCCGACAATACCAACTCCCCCTCTTTTACCATCCACACCAGCTCCGGTACCGCCGACAAATAATCCTCCGATAAAAATGAATGACGAGACACCGCTAGCGTTTGTGGCAAAACCAAAACCAGCGGTTGAAGTAGAGGCAAAAATTTCCGAAGCGCCACCGGCTGCTCCGCTTCCCCCGGTTACGCCAGCACCACCCAACGAGACTAAACCAGCCAAGTCGGGCAAGAAGAAAGTTCTGATGAGTATTATCGGAATATTTTTACTGCTGGCGGGACTTGGCGGAGGATACTATTTCTACAACAATTATTTTTCTCCAGAGGCAGTAAAAATTGCCAATATTCAAACCCAATACCCGACAAGAGCCGATTGTGAAGGAGCGTGTGATAACGGGAGACTTTTGCGATGGGATTCGAAGAATGACCGGTGTGAAGATAGTGGAAAACCGTGTACGGGGGAAGGAACAAATGAACAGTTGCATAGCACAGTAGTACCGTGTGGAACTACCAATAGTGTACAGTGTAGCGGGTGTGGGGGGTTCTGTATTTTGCCGGTCGATAAAACATGTAATCAGATGGCAATAGAGAAATGTGGAGAGTCACCTGTTTTCGGGGCAAGCTGTTCGACGACGAAGAGCTCTCAGTTTTTTAAAGAGTGTAATTGTGGTGGAACAAAATATTATTTTGATGCTGAAGGTGTTTGTAATGCACAAGATGCTCCTGCGGGGGTGACTGATCCAGCTTATTACAATACTTATGGTTTGTGCGCGGTAGCTAAAAATGGCTGTAGTGGTACTTCTAATGGTGAGAATGAAGTGGAAAGCTGTGATTTTAGTTGTTCAAGTTCGGGCTGTCAGTGTACTACCACAAGAAACGGCTGCCAAATTTACCACTGGAAGTGTGACCGAAATGACGATTTGGGTAGAGGATGTCAAGACGGAACTCCAAAAGTGGGACAAAGTGCAACATTTAATGCTAATTGTGGGTCAGAACAAATTGATGTCATGTGTCACGGGGATAGTGTGGCATTTAGAACAAAGGCACAGACGACGGCTTGCCGTCCTGGAGCTTCAACCACAACCACTGAATATTCCATGAGTTGTACTAGTTTAACCAAGAATGTAGCCTCCCCGATTGTCGGGAGCAAGATTACCTTTACCTGTGCGGGAGCCACGGTGCCGGCGGCGGGAGCAAGCTTACTCAAATATGATTTCCGCTATAACATTGATAGTGGAAGTTGGACGACATTAGCTAATAAAACCAGCACAACTGCAGAATTGACTGTTGCGGCCTGCGGAACTTACTCTGTACAGTGCCGAGCGTGTGTAACATACCAAGGAACAACTCAGTGTGACCCAATTTGGCAAGGAGCAACCCCATGACAAGTAATCACAAAAAAACACTACTGATTGGGTTGGGACTATTTGTGACGATTGTCGTGTCACTACTGACGGTTTATTGGGTGAGACGACCCACTCCCAAAACGGTAACGGTGGCTTCACCCAAACCAACAACAACAGCTTCGGCAGTACCAGTTCCAATTTTAGAAGTGGGACAGGCCAAGTGTTCGACAACGTTTGTGGTTGCGTGTGGATCGGCTAGTCCTTCTCCTTCGGGGTCGGTTTTTCCCTCCCCTTCGACTTCGGCATCTCCCCTACCTTCTACTTCCGGGGTTCCCTCGCCTTCACCCTCAACTCCACCGGAAGCAAGCTTGGATTGTGTCACCAAAGAAGTGTACGAAAATGATTCACGGAATCGAGCCGGATTTTATTATCTAGAAAAAAGAATTGCGGATGCTTCAACTTTGGTGTCCGGTACTACCGTCACGTATAACGTGATCGCCAAAAATAACGGAGGAGCGAGCGCGAGTGATGTTCAGATTAGTGATACCCTGTCAACGAATTTGAATTTTGTTGACTCGGATGCAGACTGCAATTACGAAAGTAGTACCCGAACACTCACTTGTACCTTGGGTAGTTTGAGTGCAGGAAGCCAGACCCAAAGAAGCTTCCGGGCCACACTGGTAGCCAATAGTACAACCTCGATTGCCAATACCGCTGAGGTCTTTTCGTCCAACGGACAAAGAGATGCTTGTAGCGTCCAGCTAGATGCCACGGGCAAAGTAGTCACACCTACACCGACGGCGGAAGCACCAGCTGAGTTACCACAAGCAGGTGTGTTTGAAGTAACAGTCGGAACAGTGGGAGTGGGGTTAGTGTTACTAATTTTGGGACTGGTTGGGTTACTGCTAATTTAATTATTTCCAGGAAGGAAAGAGGGAGAAGAGGGTGTGCCAATAGTTTTGGGGGAGGGAAAAGCCGTAGAACAAGGGGGTGAGGAACAAAAATCCAATAAAACAGAGAGTAAGAATCAATCGGGAATAAGACTGGCGGAGGGAGGAGAGCCAAACAGCCAAAAGAATACAAAGAAAAACTGAAGAAGGCAGATAGTGATAAAAGAACATGATGCGGGGAGAAAATTGCCAGGGAACAACAAAAACTAAGTAGGAAACAAAGAGAAAAAGAAACGGGAAGCGAAAGATTTTTTTGAGTTGGAAAATGAGGGCGGCGAGACCAAACCAGAGAATAAGAGGGTTACTTTGAACATAGATATTAGCCAAAACTCCTTGGCCGTATTTGACCCAATACCAAACTGGGCGGGCAGCGAAAATCCACTGAGCCGGAGTAGATTGGTAGGCATGAGTGGCGATTAAATGCGTATGGTAGTACCACATTTGCCGGTGAAGTTCGAGAAGTTGGGCATAAGTATGACCAGCCAAGAGGAAGGGGGCAAAGGAGAGAAGATAGACGAGGATGGTTATTAGTAATAATTGAAGAGAGATTAGAGCGGATTTGAGAGATAATTTAAATTGGTGTAAATAAATGAGAGCGAGGGGGAGGAGACCATAGACAGCACTCCATTTGGAGGCAAAAGCAAGACCGAAAAGAACGGCGGATAATTTCCAACGAGATTTGAGAGCAGAATAAAGTGACCAAAGAAGGAAGGTCAATAAATATATATCATTCATGGCAATTCGGGATTGGACTAGGTGGAGACCTTCAATCGTAACCAAGAAAGCGGCGGTAAGCGCAGTTTTGCGAGGGAAAGATAAAGCGAGCACTAATTGGTAGACCGCCAAAATAGACAAAACTCCCATGACGGCAGAGCCGAAACGGTACCCAAATTCTTGATCACCAAAAAGGAGCATCCCCAAGACCATGCCGTACTTGGCGAGAGGTGGATGAGTCCACTCGTAGGCGACTCCTTCGGGAGGAGTAGTCCACCATTCCCAGGCTTCCACGTGATTTTGTAAATACTCTTGACTAGTAAAGGCGTGATAAACCTCATCAAAAATATACTGGGGTGGATGGGAGAGAGTAAAGAAACGTAAACACGTAGCGAAGATGAGAAGACCGACCAAAAGTTGATTGGTTTTGATTTTGACAAGAAGGGAACGGAAGAATTGAGACCAATCCCAAATGAAGGCAAGAGAAAGAGAAGTTATAACTACGAGCCAAGAGGCAAGGGAGATGAAGACAGGGGCAAATGGCCAAGTTTGGGCGTGATTAACCCAGAAAAAGGCGCCATAAAGGTTAAACAAAAAATAAGCTGAATAGAGCGTAAAGGGAAGTACTAGAAATTTTTGAGAGGAAATGGCAAGAGCCAGGAAGGGCAAACCAAACAAAAGATGCCGCTCATGCATGCGAGTGGTGAAAGTAAAGAAGAGGAGAAGAATGGTGGCACACATCCGAGGGGCAAAGACGAGGGCAAAGTGGTGTTTCCGCCAAGAGTTAAGCGAAACTAAAAGAGTAACCACAAAAAGGATGGTTCCAGCGGTATGGGCGGAGATACCCAGGATACTGGTATTGTCGGGGATCCAAGAATTAACGGGGAGGAGTGACCAGAGATTCCAGGCGTTAATCGTCATAAATGGATAGGTACCGATTTGTTCAAAAATGCGAGAGAGGAGATGGGGAATAAAATTGAGGCCGCCGGTCGGGATGGCGGTCACAAAAAAGGTCGTACCCGCAAGGAGGGGGAATTGCCACCAAAATCGACGCTTCCCTGCTAGGAACCAAAGAATGGGTGAAATGAGGATGAGAATGGGTTTGTAGGCGACGGCTAGGCCATAGAAGACGGCGGAAAGAACGGAGTTAGAGCGGAGAAGAGTAAGGGAATATAAAGCAAGAAGGGAGGGCAGACTGTCGACTTGACCCCAAAATGAAGTGTCGCCGATTAGGGCGGGAGAAAAGAATAAAAGCAAAGTAATCCAACGAGAGCGAAGCGGGAGAGAGCGATTAATTAAGACTAAAAGCCAAACTTCGATCAGACTGTGAAAGGCTTTAAAAAGAAAGGGGAAAGAGAGAGGAGTAATTTGAGCGAGATAGGCAGGAAGCGCAAAAGTTAAAATGGGAAGGGGGAGGTAATCTGACCAAATATTGGTAAAAAAATGACTGACACCGACGGAGAGAAGATGGTTTCCCCAGGCTTGAAAGGTGGCAATATCATAAAGCTGAGCGGGGGTGGTGCTTCCCCAAAGCCGAATGCCGAGAGCAAACAATACAGTTAACCAAAGGGGGTAATTACTGCGCCAAATTTTGTGCCACATAGTCGTGAATTGTCTGCCAAGAATCGCGCGGGATCAAGACCCATTGGCGATCATATGGGCGGGTATCTTGGGGATTAATAAACAGAGTACTTAAATCCAAGCTTGGGGAAGAAGAATCCTTGGACATACTAAGAAACAGCTTGAGAAAGCTACCAAATTCTTGATCTTCTATGTTAGAGATCAGAGAAGAATTTAGGCTATTTTTGAGATTGGTCAGAGTTTGGGCATTAAAAAGAGTGGAAGAAGAAAAAACTCGATCCCGGAAAGCCAGGAGGATTTTTTCCTGCCTTCTTGAGCGAGCAAAATCGGTCCCCTCTTCTCCTTCGGCATGGCGAGAGCGAGCAAATTTGAGAGCCAGAGTCCCATCCATATGAGTAGGACCGGCGGTAAACTGAAGGGTTTCATAGCGAGCACTTTCGGGCTCAGCGGATTCTTTTCCAGGAATGGGATATTTATTGTCAGTGAAACTAGTATCGATGTTAAGGTCGAGGCCACCAACGGCATCGATGGCACGGACAAAGCCGGCAAAATCAAGGATGACAAGGTAGTGGATAGGGAGGTTGGTAATTTCGGTAATGGCAGATTTGACTAAATCTTGTCCTCCCCCTGCCCTTTTTTCTTCTCCATAGTGATAGGCGGTATTGACTTTGGCACGGAGAGAATCGACCCAAATATCACGTGGAATGGGAATCAAAGTAACCTGGCGGGAGGCAAGGTGGAGAGAGACCAAAATCATCGTGTCAGTTAAGTCGCTCCCAACGTGACCATCACCCCCTACCCCGAGCAAGAGAAGATTGGTGCGGCCGTTACTGGAAGTGAGACTACTTGCGGGGTCAGTGATCATTCCGCTTACAAAAGTTCCGGCACGAGAATGAAAATACAACCACAATCCCGCCAGTAAGACCAGCGTGAAAATCACGAGCAAAATAATTTTTTTAGCGGGCATGAGCAATAACCTCAAGAATTGAGTTGAAACTAGAAGTTTCGAGACTGGCTGTTGCGACCAGAACGCCAGACAAATTGAGGGGAAGTAAATTGGCAATATTTTGGGGAGTAACGGAGCCACCATAAAGGAGAGGAGCTGGGGTGTGAGCGCGGATTTGGCCAATGACTTGGGTAATTACATCGAGAGGAGCGGTAGTGGTGCCACCAATATCGCTCGGGGGCTCAAAACAATAAAGGCAGCGATCAACAAGAGAATCATCAAGAGCAGCAAATTGGGGGACAATATCTTTTTCGGAGAGAAGAAGTACAGGAGTAATACCCACCCCTAATAATTCGCTAACTTTGTTGGCAACGTCTTGGTGAGTTTCGTGGAAAAAATGCCGACGTTCGGAGTGACCAACTAGACAATATTTGACCCCCAAGTCTTTGAGTTGAGGGGCGTTGACGGCACCTGTATAAGCGCCGGGAGGAAAGGGAGAAACATCTTGGGCACAAGAATTGAGAGAACTAGATAAGAGGTGGAGATGGGGGAAACTGGGAGCGATGATCACTTCTAGTTGATCTTGATATTGTTCAAAGACAGGAACAATAGTTTCCAGCCAGGATTTAACTTCAGGAATTGTTTTGTGGGACTTAAAATTGGCAAGTACTAAAAACGGCATATGTAGTACTATTGTACCTTATGAATAATTATCTTGACGAGTTAAATGAGAAACAGCGAGAAGCGGTGGAGCATACGGGGACACCACTTTTGATTTTGGCGGGGGCCGGGAGCGGTAAAACCAAGACTCTGACGTATAAAGCCGCTCATTTGATCCATACGGGGGTAATTCGACCCGAAGAGTTATTGATGGTTACCTTTACCAATAAGGCGGCGGGAGAGATGCGGGAGCGAGTCGATCAAATTAGCGGGGTGAATTTGCCCAATGTCGGAACATATCATTCGATCGCGGCCAGAATTCTCCGGAAAGACGGCAAACTAATTGGAATCGGGAGGGATTTTGTAATTTATGATGACACTGATCAAGAGGATTTGGTCAAACAAGTAATGGAAGAGCTATCACTTGACCCCAAACGATTTAAACCGAGAGCAATTATGGCCATGATCGGAAGCGCAAAACAGGAAATGATCGGTCCGATTGGCTATACCGAGATTGCCCGAGGACCATTTCAGGAAGCGGCGAGCGCGGTTTATGGTAAGTATCAAAAATATTTGCTTGAATACAGCGCAGTGGACTTTGACGATTTACTCATGCTTGTCATCGAGCTGTTAAAGAAAAATCCGAAATTATCGGAACAGTATCAAGATTTATTCAAGTATGTATTTGTGGATGAATACCAAGATACAAATACCGCTCAGTACGTGTTGACTAAACTACTTTCGGCACATAGACGATTGACCGTGGTTGGAGATGCCTCACAGTCGATTTATCGCTTCCGAGGTGCTGATTATCGCAATATCCAAAAACTGAAAATGGATTTCCCAGATTTAACAGAGATTAGATTGGAGAGAAATTATCGCTCAACTCAGAATATTTTGGATGCAGCCACCAAAGTAATTGGCAATAATAAAAGCCATGCGGTGCTATCGTTGTGGACGGAAGCGGGAGCGGGAGAAAAAATTACTCTTTTGGAATGTTACAGCGGAAACGATGAAGCAGCGCGAGTTACTAAGGAGATCTTGGCGTTAAAAGAGTCGGGCCATGATTGGAGGGAGATGGCTTTATTGTACCGAACCAATGCTCAAAGCCGGGCAATTGAAGAGGCATTTATCCGAAACGGAATTCCATATGTTTTAATCGGAGGTACCAAATTCTACGAACGGAAAGAGATCAAGGATTTGTTGGCATATTTACGCATTTTACTTAATCCACAAGACAAAGTATCCTTCGCGCGGGCGGAGAAAGCGGGCAAGCGTAAACTAGCGATGGTACTGGCTATGGCGGAGAAGCTGGATGTTAAAAAGACCCAACCAGCGGAAGTATTGGGAATGATTGTTGAGAGTGCGAAATTCTTGGAACAATTTGATCCCGAAATTGCCGAAGAATTGTCAAGAATCGAAAATGTGCGTGAACTACAGGCGGTGGCGGAGGAATTTGCTGATCTGCCCGCTTTTTTGGAAAACGTGGCACTGGTACAGAGTGAGTATTATGCCAACGAGAAAAAAGCGGATCGGAAAAATACGGTAACCCTAATGACTTTGCATGCAGCTAAGGGGCTGGAGTTTCCGATTGTGTTTATGGTGGGGATGGAAGAAGGACTGTTCCCCCACTCCCGCAGTTTGATGGAACGAGAAGATATGGAAGAGGAGCGGAGGCTGGCGTATGTGGGGATCACGCGGGCGAAAGAAAAACTATATTTAAGTTATGCCAAACAGAGGAATTTGTGGGGGAACATAGGATACCAAACCAAAAGCCGGTTTATCGAAGAGATCCCTGCGGAGTTAGTTGAGGTGATGGGAGGAAGAGCTACCGCAAACGGAGAAGAAATTGGACAAAAATTGAGTAAGTCAGAGAAGGAGTTTTGGGTGCAGCACAGAGCACAGTTTCAAACACGAAAATCTGGGGTGAGAATCGATAGTTTGGATGATTCAACCTTGGATGATTTTTTGTCCGGGAATTTGAGTGTGGAGGAATTACTCAACAGGTGAAAGAATAATCGGTTAGAATATGGTTATGGTAACAAGACGAGCATGGAATAAACAGGTAGACCATCCACTGCAAACGTGGGAGTGGGGAGAATTCCGGGAAAAGACGGGAGTTAAAGTGGTGCGAACAGACGGGATGCAAGTCACGATCCACCCGATCCCTCACACCCTGTGGAATGTTGGGTATTATCCCAAGGGAGGGAAAATTGAAAAGAAGACGGTAACAGTACTCAAAAAAATTGCGCAGGAAAATAAGTGTTTGTTGATTAAGTGCGAGCCGAAAGTAGAAATTAAGGAATCGGGAATTAGGAAACAGGAATTAGTGAAACTTGGATTTGTACCGGGGAGACCGTTATTTACCAAATATAATTTTGTGTTAGATGTGACACCAAGCGAGGAAACATTGCTTTCGCAAATGAAGCAAAAAACCCGCTACAACATTAAAGTGGCACAGAAAGCGGGAGTTACTGTCGGAATCGATAACAGTAAGGCGGCATTTGACCGCTATCTTGAACTAACAGCCGAAACAACTAAGAGACAGGGATTTTACGCACATAGTGAGGAATATCATCACAAAATGTGGGAAACACTAAATCCTTTGGGAATTGCCCAATTGTTGGTGGCTAAATATCGGGGGGAGATAATAACAGCCTGGGTGTTATTTAAATTCAAGGATACGTTGTACTACCCGTACGGAGCGAGTACGCGTGAGCACCGTGAGGTAATGGCCAATAATTTGGTGATGTGGGAAGCAATAAGGTTAGCGAAAAAATGGAAACTTAAATATTTGGATATGTGGGGAGCGCTCGGAATAGAGCCTGACAAGAATGATCCATGGTATGGGTTCCACAACTTTAAAGCTGGGTATGGAGCAAGGCATGTGGAATATATCGGAACTTGGGATTATATAGCTGTTCCATGGTTATACTGGATGTATCGATGGGGAGAAAATATCCGGTGGTGGATTTTACGACTACTCAAATAGGAACAAACAAGGGTCGTGACGTAAGGCAGGAATAGAAACATCACGACCCCAAAATCATTATTTACGTTTTTTGGCTGTTTTTCTTTTAGCAACTTTTTTGACAATTTTTCGTTTAGTTACTTTTCGTTTGGCCACTTTTTTTACTTTTCTTTTGGCAACTTTCTTGACAACTTTTTTCTTAGTTTTTTTAGGCATGAAGATTCACCTCCTTTGAAAATATTTATTAAATAATTAAATTCATTTGATATGTATTTGAGCTAAATGTCAATACAACATGAATACATTATTTGCGGCGTTCGACCGTAATAGTACATTCGGTGATTAGGGCGGCCACAGCACCGATAACTACCAAAGGAGGAACAAGGAAGGCACCAATGACACCGGCGGTCACGGGAAGTGAGAGAATGATGCGACCCTTGTTGTCTTTGACGGTAATCTTGCGAACATTGCCCTCTTTGATCAAAGCTTTGACTTTGCTGACAACTTTCTTGCCTTCGACTTTAAATTCTTCTTGCTGTTTTTTGCTGACTAAAGGTTTTTTGGCTTTTCTTTTGACGGGCATATAATCTCTCCAGAATAATATTAATAACGACTTAATTAAATCACAAAAAATGAAATGTTGATATCAACAAAAGAAGAGGAAATTACTTCTTTGATAATTTGGTTGGGGGAGTTTTGACATCACAGGCACGCATGTAGACGGGAAACTCATTATGAAGATCAGATCCGTGAGCAACGAGCGTTAGATGTTCTTCGGGGGGAAGAAGTTTATTTAGCCGATCTATGGCGGCTTGAAGCCGAGCAGTTTCAGTGGGGATTAGGTTGGGATTGTAGCCAATTAATATTAGGGTTTCGTTGCTGAGAATATTTTCGCTTTGAATTAGATCGTAGAGAGCTTGGAGGGATGGGGAAAGTGTTTCCATAAGAAAGTAAATTATCTTAGATAAGTCTGGGAGATCTACAAGACGACTAATTATAACTTATGGTAACAAAATGGAATAGAATATCAGGATTG